>Ga0268266_10000632_pt1 | contig 47843 bp, 40 predicted proteins | sample KBSS13metaG_FD_190356 | JGI IMG/M metagenome (GOLD analysis project Ga0268266, IMG submission 190356) | Switchgrass rhizosphere microbial communities from Kellogg Biological Station, Michigan, USA - KBS S1-3 metaG (SPAdes) (version 2) | ecosystem: Host-associated > Plants > Roots > Rhizosphere...
TTCCCGGATCGTCGACCGGTTCACGCCGAATTGCCGTGCAAGCTCGGCCTCCGGCGGCAGCCGGTCTCCTTCGCGCAGGCTCCGACTGACGATCCGCTCGCCGATGGCGGCAGCGACTTTCCGATAGGCGGGCTCGAGCTGGATCTGCTCGAACACCACGCCCTCCGGGCTTTTCTGCTCGGGCTCCATGCTCATGTCGGCGCTCCGACCACCACGCCCTCCGGATCCTTCTGCACCGACTGCGTGCTCAAGCGGCCGCCTCAAACAACTCGCGACCGATCAACATGCGGCGAATCTCCTGCGTCCCCGCGCCGATCTCATAAAGTTTCGCATCCCGCAGCAACCGCCCCGCCGGAAAGTCGTTGATGTAACCGTTGCCCCCGAGAGCCTGAATCGCTTCCAACGCAACCTGCGTAGCCCGCTCGGCAGCGAACAGAATGCAACTCGCCGCATCACGCCTCTTCGCGGTACGCGCATCGCACGCGCGCGCGACGGAATACACGTATGCACGGCTCGCGTTCAGCGCTCCATACATGTCGGCAATCTTCCCTTGCATGAGCTCGAAGGTCCCGATCGGCTGTCCGAACTGCTTCCGCTCGTGGGTGTAGGGGAGTACGAGATCGAGGGCCGCAGCCATGATCCCCAGCGGACCGCCCGCGAGCACGACACGCTCGTAGTCGAGTCCGCTCATCAACACTCGCGCACCGCCATTCTCCGCGCCGACCAGGTTGGTCGCCGGCACGGCGCAATCATCGAACACGAGCTCGCACGTCCCCGAGCCACGCATCCCGAACTTGTCGAGCTTCTGTGCGGTCGAGAATCCCTGGTAGCCGCGCTCGACAATGAACGCGCTGATGCCCCGGGCACCGGCGGTGGGCTCCGTCTTGGCGTAGACGACGAAGACATCGGCATCGGGCCCGTTGGTGATCCACATCTTGCGGCCGTTGAGGACGTACTCGTTGCCGCGTTTTTCGGCACGCAACTGCATCGAGACGACATCGGAGCCGGAACCCGGCTCGGACATTGCGAGCGCCCCGACATGCTCACCACTGACGAGCTTGGGGAGATAGCGTTCGCGCTGGGCGTCGTTACCGTTGAGACGGAGTTGGTTGACGCACAGGTTCGAGTGCGCGCCGTACGACAACCCGACGGCACCGGAGGCGCGCGAGATTTCCTCCATCACCAGGACGTGCGCGAGGTAGCCGAGATCGGCGCCGCCGTAGCGGTCGGGCACCGTGATGCCCAGCAGTCCCTGCTCGCCGAGGGCGGGCCAGAGATCGCGCGGAAACTCGTTTGTGCGGTCGATCTCCGCGGCGCGAGGTGCGATACGCTCGCGGGCGAAGCGACGCACCTGGGTGCGGATTTCTTCGAGATCGGCACCCAGGCCGAAGTCACAGTCGCTGCATTCTGTGGCGTCCATGAGCTTGCCTTCCCGTTCAGTACGATCGTATGATTGTCGGACAAACCGGCAACGGTGACAAGAGCGATGCCACGACTTTCCACCCGGGTCGATGTCCACTCAGAGGAATTTCGCGAGAACGCGCGCGCCATGGAGTTGCTGGCGGCGGATATGCGCCGCGAAGCCGAGCGGGCCGCTCAGGGCGGCTCCAAGGCGGCGGTGGAAAAGCATCGCGCCGCCGGCAAGCTCACGGCCCGCGAGCGCGTGCGGGTTCTGCTGGACACCGGCAGTCCGTTCCTGGAGCTGTCCCAGCTTGCCGCGCACGGCATGTACAGCGGAGACATTGCCTGCGCCGGAATCGTCACCGGAATAGGGCGCGTCAGCGGCCGTGAGTGCGTCATCGTCGCGAACGATCCAACGGTGAAGGGCGGCACCTACTACCCGATCACCGTAAAAAAGCACCTGCGCGCGCAGGAGATCGCCCGCGAAAATCGGCTTCCTTGCGTCTATCTCGTCGAGAGTGGCGGGGCCTTCCTCCCGGCGCAGGATGAAGTCTTCCCGGACCGCGAGCATTTCGGGCGCATCTTCTATAACCAGGCGACGTTGTCAGCCGAGGGCATTGCGCAGATAGCCGTCGTCCACGGCTCCTGCACCGCGGGTGGGGCGTACGTTCCTGCCATGTCGGATGAGAACGTCATCGTTCGTAACCAGGGACGGGTGTTCCTAGGCGGTCCACCGCTCGTTAAAGCGGCGACGGGAGAGGACATCGACGCGGAGTCGCTCGGCGGCGCGGACGTTCACTGTCGGGAGTCGGGCGTTTGCGATCACTACGCCGAGAACGACACGCACGCTTTGTCGATCGCGCGTCAGATTGTCGGGCGGCTCAAAGCTCCACCGGACCGCTCTCCGCCGCTTGCCGCCAAAGACCCGCGCTATGAGGCGTCGGAGCTCTACGGCGTAGTGCCGGCGAACCTGCGTAAGCCCTACGATGTACGAGAGGTGATTGCCCGGCTCGTCGATGGCTCCGAGCTCGACGAGTTCAAGGAGCTGTATGGGACGACGCTCGTGTGCGGGTTTGCGCACATTGGCGGCTATCCGGTAGGCATCCTCGCCAACAACGGCATCCTGTTTTCCGAAAGCGCCCTGAAGGGCACGCATTTCGTGGAGTTCTGCACGCGGGAGCAGATCCCGCTGCTCTTCCTCCAAAACATCACCGGCTTCATGGTCGGGAAGCGGGCTGAAGCCGGCGGTATCGCGAAGGATGGTGCCAAACTCGTGACAGCCGTAGCGTGCGCGAGTGTACCGAAACTCACTGTCATTATCGGCGGTAGCTACGGCGCGGGAAACTATGCGATGTGTGGGCGAGCCTATTCGCCGCGCTTCCTATTCCAGTGGCCGAACTCGCGAATCTCGGTCATGGGCGGAGAGCAGGCCGCAAGCGTTCTCGCCACCGTGAAGCGCGATCAGATGAAGGGCGCGCAGTGGTCGGCGACAGAAGAGGGCGCAACGCATGCGTTGCGCGGGTCCTCCCGCGAGGGGGACCCCGGACAGACGCCGAGCGGGTGGACACCCGCGCAGGAGGAGGCGTTCAAGTCACCCATCCGCGAGCAGTACGAGCGCCAAGGACATCCTTACTACGCGTCCGCCCGACTCTGGGATGACGGTGTAATCGATCCAGCAGACACACGGCGTGTTCTGTCACTGTGTCTTGCGGCCGTCCGAAACGCGCCCGAACGGGATACGCGCTTCGGCCTGTTCCGGATGTAGGAGTCGACTACGCGTGATCAAGAGCCTTCTGGTCGCTAATCGCGGTGAAATTGCTTGCCGCATCTTCCGTACGGCACGGCGACTTGGCGTGCGGACGATCGCTGTTTACTCCGATGCGGATGCGAACGCGCGGCATGTGCGTGAGGCCGACGAAGCCTTCCGGATCGGGGCAGCCCCCGCGCGCGACAGCTATCTCAACATCGAACGTATTCTCGAGGCCGCGCGCGCCACGGGTGCGGAGGCCGTCCATCCGGGATACGGTTTTCTCTCGGAGAACGCGCACTTTGCGCAGGCCTGTGTCGACGGTGGCTTGATTTTCGTTGGTCCACCCGCTGCGGCGATTGCCGCGATGGGCTCGAAGATTGTTTCGAAAGCGCGGATGCGCGCCGCCGGCGTTCCGGTGCTTCCCGGCTACGATGGCACCAAACAGGAGCTCGAGCACCTCGAGAACGCGGCGCTCGAGTTGGGATTGCCACTGATCATCAAGCCGGCCGCGGGCGGCGGTGGCAAGGGCATGCGCATCGTCACGGAGAAGTCCGAGATCGCTCCAGCGCTTGCCGGTGCACGACGCCTGGCGGAAAGTGCGTTCGGCGACAGCGCTCTGTTGCTCGAGAGATATCTCCCTGCGCCTCGCCACGTCGAGGTGCAAGTGTTCGCGGATTCCCACGGGAATTTCGTTCACCTCGGCGATCGGGACTGCTCGATTCAACGCCGCCACCAGAAGTTGATCGAGGAGGCACCCGCTCCGGCTATACCGGCTGAGATCCACAATCGGCTGCGCGCTGCCGCGCTCCTGGTTGCACGCGAGATCGGGTATCAGAGTGCGGGCACGGTGGAATTTCTGTTCGATGGCCGCGACTTCTTCTTCATGGAGATGAACACGCGGTTGCAGGTGGAGCACACCGTTACCGAGGCTATTACTGGCCTCGACCTCGTAGAGTGGCAGTTGCGAGTCGCGAGCGGCGAACGCCTGCCGCTCTCACAAGAGGAAGTCCGGCTCAACGGGCACGCCATTGAAGCGCGCGTCTGTGCGGAAGACCCGGATCGGGATTTTCTGCCCAGTGCCGGCGACCTTCGCCTGCTGCAGTGGCCGTCCGAGGGCTCGATCCGAGTGGATGCGGGTTTCGGAACGGGCGATGTCGTCCCTGATACCTATGACTCGCTACTCGGTAAGGTCGTTGCGTGGGCGCCAGAGCGCTCGCAAGCGGCCGCGCATCTGTCCACGGCCCTCGACCATACATATTGCGTCGGCGTGCAAACGAACGAGAAGTGGTTGAGCCGCGTCCTGCGTTCGCCGCGCTTTCTGGAAGTCCGCCATAGCATCGCGTTCTTGCAACAGAGCGGCGCTGATTTTGCCGGCCCCTCGGATATCGACACCCAGTTCCTCGCGCTCGCCGCCCTGGCGCTCCACGCCTCCACCGCGCCGACACCGACCAACCCCTGGGCCGTTCTCGACGGATTCACTCCCAACTTGGCCGCGCGCGTCGAGTACGCCTTGTTGTGGCACGGCCATCTACACAACACCGTACTTATTTTCACCCGTGGCGTTCCAACGACGATCGTCGTCGACGCGCGCGATCCGATCTCTATTGCGGATTTAGCGATTTCCGACGGCACAGTCGCGGTTCGTATCGAAAATATCCGCGTGAGCGCGCGCTACTTACGCGATGGCGCGCACCTGCATTTATGGAGCGGCGCCAATCACTTCGACGTGATGCTGGAGGATCCGCGCCTCGAGGAATTCACGACGACAGCCGCGCAGGGCGGCCTGACTACACCGCTACCTGGCGTAGTCGCCGCGGTCGTGGCGAAAGTAGGTCAGGAAGTCAAAGCCGGCGACGTGCTCATGGTGATTGAAGCGATGAAGATGGAGCACAGCATCCGGGCGCCGCGCGAAGGTGTGGTGAAAATGATCCACTTCGCGCCCGGCGATCGAGTTCCGGAAGGAAGTCAGCTCCTCGAGCTTGCTCCCGCCTCGGCGGCGTGACAGGATGCGGCTGTCGCACTTTGCCTGGGTGCGACGTGCCGGTTGTTTGCCTGCCGGCGCGACCCCGTCCGGCTCAGCGCGATGGTTGCCCGGCTCGGCCGATGCAATCCGGCTCCGCCGCTCCCGATCGACGCGATGCCCAAACAAAAAAAATTTTGCATTGCGGTGAGATATCCACCCCGGTGGCAGCAGTACCAGAGTGGCAGTTACTGTCTCCCGCGTGAGCGTTGTCGAGCGGATAGTGTCGAGGGAACACGTGCAGACCACTCGTCCGTGAGATAGGGACCTAGCGCTTCTCGGTAGCGGCAAGCAAAAAGGGACTTTTGCACCGATGCCCTCGGCGGGAGCCAGTAGCTGCCTTTGCTCTCTTTTTTTTTCCGTTCCGTCCTCGGTTGGATTATGGGAAAGGGAGAGAGTCAGCAGCGCTTGCCTGCCGCGGGGTTTTAGGAGCAGGATCGGGCGGCATCGCGGCAGGCGCTGCTGCTCAAAGATTGAGCAACCGGAATACCGGTAACTAGGGGAAAAGGATGTCACGCCGATCCAGACTTCATGTGCCCGGAGGCGTTTACTACGTCGTCCAGCGTAGCAACGCCCGTCAACCGATTTTCACTGATGCCGCCGACTACGCCATATTCGAGCGGCTGCTGGCGACGATGCTCGCCCGCTGCCGAGCGCGTGTGCACGCGTTCTGTTGGGAAGTCGATGCGATCCATCTCGCCCTCCAGGTGACCGACATGCCGGTGGGGCGTCTCATGCAACGGCTCAGTAGTCAGTACGCGCGTCGCGTGCACCGTCGTCAGGGCAACGGCGGCCATCTCTTTCAACAACGCTATCACTCGCTGTTGATTGATCCGGATGCGTACCTCCTGAAGCTCATCCGCTATCTGCACCTCATTCCGGTGCGCTCGGCCACCGTTCAGGATCCCAACGACTACGCGCTGAGCAGTCAGCGCGCCTACATGGGCCTGACCCAGATCCCGTGGCTCACGACCGGAGTCGCGTTACGGATGCTGGCGCAGCGGCCGGAGCAGGCGCGCTACTCGTATCGACGCCTCATGTTCGAGGCTCCGGCTGAGGACGAGGGCGCTCACTTTGAGCGCGGCTGTGACGACGATCCGCGCGTGCTCGGCGATCGTCAATTCATGGCCGACATCCCACGCCACATGCGCGTCTACCGCAGCAGCTACTCTCTCGACCAGGTCATCGACACCGTGTCGTGCACCCTGGGAGTCGAGCGCAGCGAGGTTCTGTCCCGTTCACGGCAGCGACGCCTGTCCCTGGCTCGTGCCTTGATCACCTGGTACGCCACCGAGCGTGGCGTAGCGACACTGGCCGAAGTTGCCCGACGCCTGGAGCGCGATCCCTCGACACTGTTTGTGGGGGTTGAACGGTATCGGACTCTGCGTCCGGAACTGTTCAACCTCACGGCGCTTCCGGACAACGGGCCGCTTCTGCGGCAGGCCCCGCAAGGAGTCACGGGTGAAGAGGCGGTCCACGCAGCCGCTAGCGCGGTCGCCGGACCTGCCGGAACGGGTGCCGGCCCCGTCGCGGCTCCCGGCCCGGCCCCCGCCGTGTTGAGCAGCGCCTACACGCCAAGACGCTGAACCTTCAGTAGGCCTTTCTGTCGGCTAGGAGCGTGACTCGCTCCTAGCCGGCGGCGTTGACAGTCGCGCCGCATTCGGGCGATGCTTCGCCGTGAAAGGTATCTGGAAGCCCATGCCCCAACCCCGCAGCGCAATTGCACGAATTACCAGGCCGACTATCGCGAAGGCGACGGTCACCGCGGGTATTCGTGTCGAGAGCGAACTGTTGAGGGGTTGGATGTCATGGGCAATGTCGAGTCATATTCACTGCTGCGACTGCGCGTCGTAGCCGAAGCCGACGCCGGCGCGCTGATGCGCGTCCTGGAACGCTTTCAAAACCTGGGCGTCCTACCCCGGCGCGTCATCGCCGAATTCACCACGACCGACTCCATCAGCATCCAACTCGACGTCGCCGGCCTCGAGGAGTCCCGACTATCCCTCATCGCCGCCAAACTCGGCGAGCTCCCCTTCGTAACCCAAGCGTACTGGCACTACGCCTCGTAACCACGAGTCTCCGACCGGTCCACGATCGCACGATCAGCCCAATCCCTCGGCGGCGTCGCGCCGGCGCTGTCTCGCGCCCGAACCCTCGGGCCCGGGGTGTGAGGCGTAAAGGTTCTTTCAAGAATGGGGGGCGGACGCCCCCCAATGCGCGGCAGGGAGCCGCGCCAGAGCCTACAGGGGTGCGACGCATGCGTCGCACGGGTGGACCCGCGAGGCCCACCCCGGGATCACGAGTGCAGGCGGTTAGCCTGCGCGAATTCCGCAGCTCTCGGCCGTACTTGCGGCGTCCCCCGGAAAGGGCCTTTGCGCATCACGCCGCCGGACATCGCACGCTCGAAACAGTCTTATTTGTGCGCAGCCGGAGCCGCCGCAGCCGCCGGCCCGCGCTCCGCCCGAACCTTCGCAATCAGCGCACTGGCATTAGCCAACATCTGCTCAAAGCTGTTGGCAATGACAACATACTTGCCCCCAACAGCGAGCGCCGGCACCCCGTCGATCTTGTAACTCTCCACCATCTGCTCCGCCTGGTTGAGCTTGGTATTCACCCCAAACGAATCAAACGCAGTAGTGAACTTCGCCTGCTCCACGCCATGCTTGGCCGCCCACTCACTGATGGCCTTCTCATCGAACAACGGCGCATGCTCCTCGTGAATGGCACGAAAAATCGGCGCATCCAGCCGATTGAGATCCCCTGTTGACTCGAGCGTGTAATACGCCTTCGCGAGATTCGTCCACGCCGTGCGCCCCATGCCGGTCGCCACGCGCTTGAACACCACATCTTTCGGCAGCTTCGCCACCCAGGCGCTGAGCAACGGATAAAACTCGTTGCAGTGAGGACACCCGTACGAGAAGAACTCCAGCACCTCGATCTTCCCCGGAGGCGCGTCGCTGTGCTGGGCCGGCTCCAGGGTCCGGTAATCCGTCCCTTCAACCAGCTCCGCCGCACGCAACGGCACAGACAACACAACCAAAACGAGGGCCAGCACAATGCTTCGAATGAACATGATCTCGTGTCTCGCGTAGCCGACGCTACGACGTTCGGCTTTAACTCTTGGGTTAGGCGCCTGCCCGCTCGGGGTCGCCCTCGCTACGGCGATCTCGACCAGCCAGGCTCCAGGCAATGGTTCCGGCACTGACCGTATAATCATACGGCACCCTTCCCGGAACTGCGGCCACTGTCCCCGGACACCGACAGGCGGCGCCCGATGTTCCCTGATCAGACAGCAGCCGCGATCCAGGAGCCTGCCTGTGATGCTCGCCTACTGCGGTCGCCCTCGCTACGGCGATCATTAGCCAGACAGGCCTAGGAGCCTGTCTGATTGATGCTCGCCTACTGCGGCCGCCCCCCAGCGGCATCTTTCGGCGATCGTTCCTCTTACATAGTACCCCGCTATGCGCGAGTAACGATCGCCGAAACCTGCTCGCTGGGGGTCGCCCTCGCTACGGCGATCATCAATCAGACAGGCTCCTAGCGCGCGGCGTTCGCTCGCAGTTTTTGAAGGTAGCGATCTCGCAGCTCCGTCTGCCGCGAGCGCATCACCTGCGCTTGCCCCTGGATAAAAACACGGTCGGCCAGCGTCGAGACTTCGAGCGGATCGCCGCTCCAAAGAACCAGGTCTGCGGGCCTGCCACGCTCGAGTGAGCCGTTCGTCGCACCAACGCCAAAAATCTCCGCCGGATTGCGCGTGAGGGCGGCGAGGGCGACGTCCGCGGGCAGTCCGTGCGCGACCGCGATTCCAGCGGTCTGCCGCACCTTGCGAATGTTATGGGGCTCGGGATCATCGAGACTGAACGCGATTTTCACGCCTGCCTTGTTCAAGCGCGCAGCGTTCTCCAGTGTCGCGCCCACTGCGTCGAAACTCTGTGGCAGGTCATCGAGCGGATTGAGAACAACAGGGATCTTCGCCGCAGCGAGCTCCGGCCCCACGCGCCAGGCTTCCGTGCCGCCTTTGACCACTACACGGAGCTTCTCTTTTTGCGCAAAGGCGATGACCTGTCGGATGTCGGACGCCCGATCCACATCGAACACCATCGGTGCACTGCCGTCCAGGTAAGACTGGAGAGCCTGCCGCCCGCCAGGTGTCAACACACGGATGTCGCCCTGAAGGAACGACTTTGGCGAGCGCACTTCCGTGAAAGCCTGTTGCAACAACATGAATTGGGCTGCCCGACTGCCACCCGAAAGCGTGCTGGCATCGCCACCGACGTCAATGAACAACGCATGCGCCATCGGCACCACGGCGCCATTGAGTCGGGCAACCGATCCCTGTCCCGCGATGATCGTGCCGGCCGCGCCTTTGCCACCGGCTTCCGCACTCGGTGCCAACATGGCGAACGTCACGCCACCCAGGCGACCGACACCCAACACAACCGAGTCGGGGTTGAAGGCCGCAGTGACATCGAACTCCGGCCGCATCGCGCCCAGCTTCAGCGAGTAGTCATCGACCGTGGGCTCGATGCCGATTTCCTCGATTCCCAGGCGCCCCAGGCCGCCGAACAGACCCGGCGTGACCGGCCGGCCCGCGGCATCGATGACCTCGGCGCCCGCCGGAGCGTTAACGCCGTGGCCCATCTCTGCAATTTTTCCGTCCTGGATGAGCAGGTCGGAGTGTTCGAGAGTCCCCGCGGAGCTCATCGTGTGAATCGTGGCGTCACGGATCAACACCGCAGGTGCCGCTTGCAACCCTGAGGTGAGCACCAGGCTTACCAACACAGAGAGAAAAGCTTTCATCGGTCCACTCCCGGCGCCGCGGGCTGCCCGATGAGAAAGTCCGATTCCGGCGTCACACCCGGATTCTCTCGATCGTAGCGCACGACCCCATCGATGAAGACGAGGTTGGCGAGCGCATACACACTGAAGGGATTGCGATTCCACACCACCACGTCCGCCATTTTGCCGGGCTCCAGTGTCCCGGTGCGGTCGAGAACGCCGAGCACCTTCGCGGGATTTGCCGTCAGCCAGCGAATGGCGCGCTCCGGCGGAATATTGAACCCGGCGCGGGCGCCGTAGGCCATGGCTTTGGCGGCCTCCTGGTTGAGACGTTGAATGCCTTCCTCGGAGTCGGAATGGACCATGGCGCAACCGCCCGGCGCCGCATCGACAAAGGCAATATTTTCCGGGATGCCGTCATAAGCCTCCATCTTGAACCCCCACCAGTCGGCCCACATCGCCGCGCACACGCCTTGCTCCGCAAGGAGGTTGGAGATCTTGTAAGCCTCCACGGCGTGGTGGAAGGCCGCCACGTGATAACCAAACTCCTTCGACATGTCGAGAATGGTCGCCATCTCATCCGCCCGGTAGCAATGCATGTGGATGAGAATGTCGCCCTTCAGAGCGGCCGCCAGGGTATCGAGCTTCAGATCGCGCTTGGGCGGCTTTGCATCCTTGGCCTCCTTGCCGCCAGTGGCGAGCTTCTGTTGGTATTCCTCCAGGTCGCGCAGGTACTCCCGCGCCTCGGCCCACTGCGCACGGTAGCCCGCGACGTTGCCCATGCGGGTCGAGGGAAACTCGTGCTTGTCATCTCCATAGACACGCTTGGGATTCTCGCCGCAGGCCATCTTCAGGCCCTGCGGAGCGCCCGGAAACTTCATCCCCTGGTAGGTGACGCTGGGAACGTTCTTGAGCACCACCGAGCGGCCGCCGAAGAGATTGGCCGAGCCGGGCAGAATCTGCAGAGTCGTGATTCCTCCGGCCAGCGCCGTACGGAAGCCCGGGTCCTGCGGCCACACGGAGTGCTCCGACCAGACATTCGCGGTGCTCGGTGAGGTTGCCTCGTTCCCGTCGGAGTTGCCTTCCACGGCGGGGCTCGGGTAGTCCCCGAGATGCGAGTGGACATCGATGATCCCCGGAGTGACCCACAGACCTTCGCCCTCGACAATCCTGGCGTTGGCGGGTGCCTGTAAGCCCGGGGCCACAGACTGGATTTTGCCGTCGACGATCAGAACGTCAGCCCCGTCGAGTCGGGTCCCCGTGCCGGTCAGGACGGTGGCGTGCCGTATGAGGGTAGGTTGGGTCGGCGGCACCTTGTAGGTGGAGGGATAGAACGCCTGCGCTCCGAGCGGCGTATTCGAGGTTGCCGGTCCGCTGGTGGCTGCAGCCGCTTTCTCCTGCTTATCCGCTTTAGTGGGTTGTGCGGCACAGCCGGTCACGAGGACTGCCAGCAGCAGATAACAGAATTGTCGCAACATAACTCCCCTTGATGTGACCGGGAAACGCACGGCAGCACGGCCGCGCCTCAGGTGGCTCGGCCTATGCATACGCGCGCGTGTACCCGGGGTTCCCTGAATCTCTTCTAATTCGTTGATTATCGCTCAGCTTTACCGTTCCACGACTGGAGCCTGAGTGGCTCATGAACGCCTACTGCGGCCGCCCCCCAGCGGCATCTTTCGGCGATCGTTTCCCTTCCATAGTCCCCGCTATGCCGCGGGAAACGATCGCCGAAATCTGCTCGCTGGGGGTCGCCCTCGCTACGGCGTTCATGAGCCACTCAGGCTCCTAGGTCTTTTCCGCGCCGAAGCGGTCGAAACATACGGTGAAGCGCTATCGTAAAAGCGCCACGGACGTTGTGCCCAGTCACCCGCGTAGTCAACTCCTATTCGCGTAGTGCGGGTAATCCGAGGGCGCTTGACGTGTCCGGCCGGTCGCTCCAGCCACAGAGTATTCCCGAGCAGGTCCGCGCCGTTGAGTCGCTTGTCGATGTTCATCGCACGGCAGAGGAGGCCAGGGCCCCACGTCTTGTCGGTGATGCCTGAGACCGGCTCGAGCGCCCGGAGTAGCACAGCGTGCGGAACGCCGGCGGCTGCCGTTACGACATTGAGGCAGTACCAGAAGCCGTAAATGAAATATACGTACGCATGCCCGGGCTCGCCAAACATGACTTCGGTGCGCGCAGTGCGCCCGCGAGCGGAGTGTGCTGCGAGATCCTCCGGCCCCATGTAGGCCTCAGTCTCGACGATGCGCCCCACGCGGACCGCGCCGCCGTCATCGTGCACCAGGTGCATGCCGATGAGGTCACGTGCTATTGAAAGCGTGCCTGGGGCGTAGAAGTCACGCGGGAGTTTGCGGGCTCGATTCACGAGCCCGCATCGTACCAAGGAGAGTGTCTGACTGTTAGGCCACTGCTCGGGCTACCGAGCAGTCGCCGGGTCGGCTGAGGCGATACGGACGTCGTTCTTAACGCTCTTCACCCCGTCAATCGAGCGAATATCCTCTTCAGCGAGCTTGGCTTCAGTCCGGGTCTTCGCAACCCCGGTGAGCGTCACATTCCCCTGGTACACCTCGATGCTAAAGTCAGTGGACTTGACGTTCTTGTCCTTGATCAGCGCGGCCTTGGCACGCGCGCTCAATGTCGTATCGTCGACATACTGCCCGGTCGTTTCCTCGTGATGTATGACCCGGCATCCAACGGTGGAGAGCAGGGCGACTGCGGCGACAGTCGAGAATTTCAGGAAGAAGCGCATGACACGTACCTCGCCACGAAGGGTTGCGAGTCGAAGCTCGATGAAAGGGTCCAGCAAGGGAAGTACCTGTATTTCGTTGCGCGCCGGGCTAGCCGCGTTCGTTGCGCGAAAGTCACGCAACCTTGTCTGTATTTTCGAACGACGGGAGCGCGCAATTGTCTACAATAGGACCTTGAGGGTCCGAAGGTCAGCAAGACATAAGATGATTAAAATCAAGAGCATAGGGATTTTTGGCAGAAATTACATGAAGCGCGCACCGCTCTTTACCTCGCTCCTCCTGTGCTTTTTCGCGACCGTCGCCCAGGCGACGGTGTACGAGCTGCCTACTGACGGCTCCTCTGTCGTCGGCGCCGATCTCCACGCCAAGACGGTGTACAAGGACACGCTCCTCGACATCGCACGGCGCAACAGCCTCGGTTACTACGAGATCATCCGCGCGAATCCCGGCGTCGATATGTGGTTGCCTGGCGAGGGCACCGACATCATGTTGCCCGGCCGTAGAATCCTTCCGCCGGGCCCCCACCAGGGCATCGTGGTCAACATTCCGGAGCACCGGCTTTACTACTACCCGAAGCCGAAGAAAGGCGAGAAGCCGGTAGTGATCACCTACCCGGTGAGCATCGGCAAGATGGACTGGAAAACTCCGCTCGGGGAAACCCACGTCACCCAGAAGGAAAAACATCCCTTCTGGTATCCCCCCGAGAGCGTCCGCAAGGAGCACATCGCGAACGGCGACCCGCTGCCGCCCGGCCCGCAGAAGCCGGGGCCTGACAATCCGCTCGGCGACTTCGCCATGCGTCTCGCCGCCGGCAACGGCACCTACCTGATTCATGGAACCAACAACCCGATGGCGGTTGGCATGGCGATCACACACGGCTGCATCCGCATGTATCCCGAGGATGTCGCGGCGCTTTTCCCGCTCATTCCCGTCGGCACGAAGGTGATGCTGATCAACGAGCCGGTGAAAGTCGCGTTCGTGGACGGCGAGCTGCTGGTAGAGGCCCATCCGCCGGTCGACGACGAAGGCCAGAACACAGCCGAGCCCAACATGGACCTCCTGTCCGCGAAGCTCGACCAGGCCCTCGGTAGCACCACCGCCGCCATTCACTGGGATTTCGCGAAGCAGGCCCTCCAGGCCGCCAACGGCATTCCGACCGTGGTCGGCATTCAAGCTGACATGAGCCCCGAACAAGCCGCCGCCGCAGAAGCCGCGGAGTCGAACGCTCCCGCCCCGTCAGCCCAACAGCCCGACGCCGGCGGCAGCTCCGCATCTCCCACGGCCGGCACAACTCCCGCTTCGGCCGCGGGGACAGCTCCGACAGCGGGGGCTCCTCCACCGGCCAGCAGAGTCCCCGCAGCAAACACGACCCCTGCGGCGGCGACATCCCCCGCAGCAGCGACGGCTCCAGCAGCAGCGACGTCCGATCCAGCGCATCAACCCGCGTCGTCGGCCTCAGGCCAGCAGCCGGCGTCAGACCAACACTCCGGCAAGCAAACTCCAACCGCCGCCACCGAACCGCAATCGCCCCCCGAGACGACGCTATCTCAGGTCGCGCCGCCCCAGGACACCTCTCACTCAATGCCCGCAACGTCGCCCGGCCGCGCGCAATCCCAACCAGCCCCCGACGCCCAAACCGCCGTCCCCGCGACTGCCGCCGTCGACGACCCCCGCCGCCAGTAGCTCGCTTCACGCCCCTAACGCGGGCCCCTCGCGCGCCGTCAGGCGCCGCGAATCCGCGCGCGGACACGAGCAGAGAGGGCTGCGCATACCCTCGAGCCCACTCCGTCCGCGAACGGCAGGCAGCCGGTCAGCGAAACCCCTGTCGCAGCGACCGCAACGCCACAAACACTTTCAACAGCTGCGTAGCGCGCGACATGATCGACACAATGCCAGTAGCAAAGGTCAACCACGACAACAGCCTCTTAGGCCGAAGCAGCGTGACAATCCCCGCCAACGCCGCCACCCACGCCAGTGGGTGGTTCATAGCCATAGACGGCGCCCGCTGCGTAAAACTCGCAATCTGTGCCGACGGCCGAATCTGCTCCAACCGATAAGCAAGCTCCGCTCGCTGCTCATCACACTTCTGGAGCAGCGCCCGTCGCCTCTCTTCCAACTCCTGGATGCGACTCACGGCGCCCCCTTTGCACTACGTTGATCATGATCGAGCTGTTGCAGCGTGCCCTCGAGCACGTTCGGCCGCCCGCGGAACGTGCGTGCACCGATGAGTCCGAACACAACGGCCAACACGATGAAGAACGCCGTGCCGCCCAGGAGCGCCGCCATCCGATAGCTGTCCCACAGCGCCACGACGATCGTCACCAGCCCAAACACCAACGCCAACAATGCACAGGCGACCGCGGCGATCGCCCACAGGATCATGGTCACGAGCCTGATCAGGTAGATCTCGACTTCCACCGCGGCGAGGTCGAGCCGCGTTTTCAGAGTATCGAGCCCCGCCGCGAGCAGGCCACGAAGCGCACCAACGTGCGACCCGCCGCCCATGGCTTCCGGATCCATCGCTGGTGCGCGCTCGTCCACTACTTAGTACGTCCCATCAGGATGCCAACCAGCAACGCGACGCCGCCGGCGATGGCGAGCGCCTGCCACGGGTTGTCACGGACATAGCCGTCGACCTGCCTGGCGCGCCCGCGGACCACACCTTCCATGTCCGACAGCCGTTCGCGGAGCGACTCGAGAGATTCCTCGGCACGTTCGCGGGCCTCGGCGGCCTTCTCGCCCGCCTGTCCGGCGGTCGCTTTGAGCAGGGCCTCCGCGTCGCTGACGAGAGCGTGCAGATCGTCAGCCAGTTTCCCTGCATCGAAAAATTGAGTCATAGCGGCGCTCCTGGATTCGTTTAAAGCCGAAAACTTCATTGAATTTACGCATATTCGGTCCCAGACCGCGAGGCTCGGGCTCAAGGCGCACCGCCCCCGACCCCTACATGGTGGCAAGCCCCGTGCCCGCAAGGCCCCGGCCGCCGCCAGCCCTCGCAACCGCAATGAGCGCCCACGGCACGGTTCCGTCATATCCGACCGTCGCGCCCGTTCGCCCCTGCGCGCCAACAGGCGCCGCGAATCCGCGCGCAGACACGAGCCAAGAGGGCTTCCAGAATGGGGGGCGGACGCCCCCCATTGCCCGGTCGGGAACCGGGCCAGAGGCTACATGGACGTATTCACGCCGTCCCCCGGAAAGAGCCCTCTTGGCTCGGGGCTGCGCATACCCTCGAGGCAGCTCCCGTCTCAGCGCATACCCTCGAGGCAGCTGCGGGTCAGCGCGTCCGCACAACCCCCGCGGCCGCCCTCACCATCACCGCCTCCTCATCGACAGGAATCACCTGCACCCGCACCCGACTACCAGCCGCCTGGATCGCCGCTTCCGCCCCCCGCGCGGCGCGGTTAGCCGCCAAATCCAGCGCGATGCCCGCCCACTCCATCCCAGCGAGCGCCCGCCCACGCACCTCCGGCACGTGTTCCCCAACGCCACCCCCGAACACGATCCCATCGCAGCCACCGAGCACCGCGCAGTAAGCCCCAATGTACTTCCGCAGCCGATAGCAATACAGCTCCAACGCGAACTGCGATGCCGCCCCCGGATCCTCGAGCAACTCACCGGGATTGGCGCTCTTGCCAGACACCCCCGCGAGCCCCGATTTGCGATTCAACAGCTCGATGAGCTGCTCACTCGACAGCGACAGTCGCTTCTCCAGGTAAGGCAGGATGGACGGGTCCACATCCCCCGATCGAGTGGCCATCACCAGTCCCTCGAGCGGCGAGAACCCCATCGAGTTATCGACCGCCTGTCCCTGCTCCAAGGCGGTGATCGAGCACCCCCCACCGAGCTGCACCGTAATGAGCCGTCCGCCCCCGGGTAATTCGGGATACAACTCGCACCACCGCCGCCACATCGCTTCGTGTGCGAGTCCATGAAACCCATAACGCCGCACCCCGAGCTCGACTCCAAGAGAAGGGGAGAGCGCATACTCCGCGGCGCGACGCGGTAGCTTTGAGAAGAACGAAGTGTCGAAGACGGCGACATGCTCGACGTTACCCCCACAAACACTCCGCGCGGTCTCGATCCAGTGCACCGCCGCGGGATTGTGCAAAGGAGCGAGCTCCGAAAGCTTCCGGATATCCCCGACAACAGCATCATCAATCCGCGCCGGACCCGTGAATCGCGCCCCACCATGCACCACGCGGTGAGCTACTACATCCGGCGGCGTTCGAAGCTTCCTCAGGAACTTAGTGAGCAGAGCGCGAGGCTCGATCCCGTCGCCCGAATGGTGCTCACTGTCGAGACGCGTCGGAGAGCCACCTGTCGTAGCCGCCGCCCCGGCCGTGTCATACACGCCGAGCTTCACGGAAGTACTCCCGCTGTTGAGGGTCATGATGATCATGAGTTTGTCGCAATATTTCCGTACAAGACGCTAGGAGCTCGCCGCGGCGATCATGGTCAGGCACGCTCCAATAATGCCCTAGCCGGAATGACCCGCTTCAGCAATGACTTGTCACTGGAATGGTTCCTGCTGGATTCTCGCGGCAACCAGGCCGAACCGCTGACCAAAGGAAGCCGCGATGTCCGCCGAACTCAAACCCGCCGAAGGCCCCCTGACCGATGTGGAGCTGCAGCGTGTGCATGCCTATTGGCGTGCGGCCAACTACCTCGGCGTTGGCCAGATCTATCTGCTGGACAACCCGCTGCTGGCCGAGCCCCTCACCCTCGAGCACGTGAAGCCCAGGCTGCTCGGACATTGGGGTACCACGCCAGGACTGAACTTCATTTATGCGCACTTGAACCGGGCGATCCTGGCGCGCGACCTGGACGTAATCCCGATCATCGGCCCCGGCCACGGAGGACCGGCCTTGGTGGCCAACACCTGGTTGGAGGGTAGCTACAGCGAGCTGTATCCCGACGTTCCGCGCAACGCCGCGGGCATGCACCGGCTGTTCAAGCAGTTCTCCTTCCCGGGTGGGATTCCAAGCCACTGCGCGCCCGATGTCCCCGGCTCCATCAACGAAGGTGGCGAGCTCGGCTATTCGCTGTCGCATGCTTTTGGCGCCGCCTTCGACAATCCGGACCTCATCGTGGCGTGTGTGATCGGCGATGGCGAAGCCGAGACCGGACCGCTGGCCACCGCCTGGCACTCGAACAAGTTCCTGAACCCGGCCATCGATGGCACCGTCCTGCCCATCCTCCACCTCAACGGTTACAAGATCGCGAACCCGACCATCCTCGCACGCATCCCGCGCAACGAGCTGGAGAGTCTGCTGATCGGTTACGGCTGGCAACCGCACTTCGTCGCCGGCGATGACCCGAAGCTGATGCATCAACAGATGGCGGCGACGCTGGACCGCGTCTTCGACGAGATCGCCTCCATCAAGAAGCGCGCGCGCAGCACCGACAAAGTGGTCCGCCCGCGCTGGCCCATGATCGTGCTGCAAAGCCCGAAGGGTTGGACCGGGCCGAAGGTCGTCGACGGCGTGCAAGTGGAGGGCACATGGCGCGCCCACCAGGTGCCGTTGGCGGGACTGGCGACGAACCCGGCGCACCTGCGCATGCTGGAGGAATGGCTGCGCAGCTATCGCCCGGCCGAGCTCTTCGACGCCACCGGCGCCCCGCGCCCCGAGATTCTCGAGCTGGTCCCGAAAAGCACCCGCCGCATGGGGTCGAACCCCCACACCAACGGCGGCCTGCTGCTTGCAGACCTGCCCCTGCCCGAGATCAACACTTATGCGGTGACGGTAGCCAAGCCCGGCGAGAAGATGGCCGAGTCCACCCGCGTGCTCGGACAGTGGCTCCGCGACTTATTCAAAAACACCGCCCAGTCGCGCAATTTCCGCCTTTTCGGCCCCGACGAGACCAGCTCCAACCGCCTCGACGCCGTGTTTGAAGCCACGAACCGGACCTGGCTCGGCGAGACGATTCCCGGCGATTCGTACCTGCGCGCCGACGGCCGCGTGATGGAAGTGTTGTCCGAGCACCAATGCCAAGGTTGGCTGGAAGGCTACCTGCTCACCGGCCGTCACGGCCTGTTCGCCTGTTATGAAGCCTTCATTCACATCGTCGACTCCATGTTCAACCAGCACGCCAAGTGGCTGGAGGCCACGCAGCACATTCCCTGGCGCAGGGCCATCGGCTCGCTGAACATCCTGCTCAGCTCGCACGTCTGGCGCCAGGATCACAACGGGTTCTCGCACCAGGATCCGGGCTTCATCGACGTCGTGGTCAACAAGAAGTCGAGCGTCGTGCGCGTCTACCTGCCGCCCGATGCCAACACACTGTTGTGTGTTGCGGACCAATGCCTGCGCAGCCGCAATGTCGTCAATGTGATCATCGCCGGCAAGCAGCCCGAGCTGCAGTGGCTCGACCTCGACGCCGCGCGCAAACATTGTGCTGCCGGCATCGGCATCTTCGAGTTCGCCAGCAACGACACCGACGGCGACCCGGACGTGGTCATGGCCTGTGCCGGTGACGTTCCCACGATGGAGGCGCTCGCTGCTGTGAGTATTCTCCGCCAGCACTTGCCGGATCTGCGGATTCGGGTCGTCAATATCGTGGACCTCATGACTCTGCAGCCGCCCGAGGAGCATCCGCACGGCCTGAAGACCCGCGAGTTCGACACCCTGTTCACCACGGACAAGCCCATTATCTTCGCCTTCCACGGCTATCCCTGGCTCATCCACCGGCTCACGTACCGTCGCCACAACCACGACAACCTGCATGTCCGTGGCTTCAAGGAAGAGGGCACGACGACCACGCCATTCGACATGGTCGTGCGCAACGACCTGGACCGTTTCCACCTCGTCATGGACGTCATCCAGCGGGTGCCGAAGCTCGGCTCCCGCGCGGCGCACCTGCATCAGCTCATGCGTGACAAGCTCACCGAGCATGCCCAGTACGTCGTCCTCCGCGGCGAGGACATGCCGGAAGTCCGCGACTGGGTATGGCAGGATAGTAGGGATGAGAGCTTCAATTCATGATTGGAACGCGCCATTGAGCGCGTGAGGAATTTGCATGAACGCAAACGCTGATAATCCGCTTCTGAAGCTGCGTAAGCTCGGACAGAGCGTCTGGCAGGACGATATCGGCCGGAACATGCTGGACGATGGCACCCTCGCGCACCTGATCGAGGCGGATGGCATTGCCGGGGTCACCTCCAACCCCGCCATTTTTGCCGCCGCCATCAATAAGGAGCCCGTTTATCAACGCGCCATCGCGGACCTCCTGCCCAAGGAGGCTTCCAACATCAAGTTGTACGAGACCCTGACGGTCGAGGACCTGCGGCGCGCCGCCGACCTGTTCCGCAAGCTGTACGACAGCACCAACGGCGCGGACGGCTTCGTCAGCATGGAAGTGTCCCCGCATCTCGCGTACGACACGGCCGGCACGAATGCGGAGGCCAAGCGCCTGTGGGCGTGGCTCGATCGGCCGAACTCGATGATCAAGATCCCCGGCACGGAGCCCGGACTCGCGGCCATCCGCGACACCATTGCCGCGGGTATCAACGTCAACGTGACGTTGCTCTTCTCTCCGGAGCGTTACCGGGCGGTAGTGAACGCTTTCTTCGACGGCCTCGAGGCGCGGCTCGCGGCCGGCAAGCCGATCGACAAAATCGCCTCTGTCGCCAGCTTCTTCCTGAGCCGCATCGATACGCTGGTCGACAAACAACTCGATGACCTGGCGGGGCAGGGCAAGGCTGACGCCAGGAAGTTGCGCGGCACAGCGGCTATCGCGAGCGCCTGCCAGGCGTATGGAATCTACGAGGAGCTCATTGCCTCGAGCCGCTGGAAAGCGCTCGCGAGCAAGGGTGTGCGCCCGCAGCGCCTGCTCTGGGCCTCGACCTCCACGAAAGACCCGACCTACAGCCCGGTGAAATATGTCGAGGAGCTGATCGCCCCCGATACGGTCAACACCATGCCGGGTGAGACCATCAAGGCCTATCGCACCATGGGCAAACCCGAGCCGCGGCTGAAGCCGCAGATCCCGCAGGCCGCCCAGGTCTTCGCCGGCCTCAAGGCCCTCGGGATCAACATGGCCGCGGTGGCGGAGCAGCTCGAGCGCGAGGGTGTGAAGAAATTCATCGAGCCCTTCGACAAGCTCCAGTCCTCGATCGAAGAGCGCCGGATCAAAGCCAAGGCGAGCTAACCAACCGGATCGACTCGCTCCGTCGGCGCGCGTGGCGGCGGAGCGGGCTGCCGACGGCGACCACGCAAGTCGGCCGCAGGCCATCGCGGAATTGTTGTGCCCCGGCCTCGGCCCGCCGCCTCAGGCGACCGACCGCATCTCGTCTTCGTCTACCGGTTGCGACCAGTTCTTGGACAGCAGCGTGATGCGCCCACCCGTACGAATCGATTCCAACGGCGCGGCGGGCTGCCACCCGGCCGAAGTGCCATCGGCAACCTCGACACCGGCGTCGATGATGACCCGGCGCAGCTTGCAGTTGGCTCCGATCCGCGCGCCGGGCAACGCTACAACCTCATCGAGGAAGGTCCCTTCCTCCACGTGCACATTTCCCGCGAGCACACTGTTGGTCACCGTGGCTCCCTTGACCACGACGCCGCCGGCCAGAAGCGCATTCGACACGGACCCCTGGGATCCGCAGCCGTAGAGAAGCTTGGCCGGCGGCAGCTGCTCGGGCAGCGTGACGATCGGCCAGGCCGGATCGTACAGCTCGAGCGGAGGCTCGGGAGCAAGCAACTCCATGTGCGCCTGCCAGTAAGCCTCCACGGTACCGACATCGCGCCAATAACCCGGTGCGCCGGTCTCGTCGGTAAACGCGAAGGCGCAGACATGATCCGCTTTCACCGCCCGCGGCAGGATGTCACGCCCGAAGTCATGCGAGGACATCTGGTCCCCCGCATCCCGGCGCAACTGTTCGATGAGATAATCTGTGTTAAACACATACACGCCCATCGAGGCGAGAATGGTTCGCTGTCCGGAGAGTCCGAGACTCGCCGGCAGGGGCTTCTCGATGAAACTGCAGACACGCTTACGTTCATCGACTCCCAACACACCGAACGAGGCGGACTCCTCCACCGGCACGGGGACACAGGCGACCGTGACATCCGCGCCGCTGTTGGTGTGTTGCTCCAGCAGGCGGCGGTAGTCCATTTTGTAAACATGATCACCTGCGAGCACCAACGTGTAACGACTACGCTGTGCGCTCAAGAGATCCAGGTTCTGATGAACCGCGTCCGCGGTACCCATGTACCAGGAGGCGTGCAGCCTTTGCTGCGCCGGCCAGATCTCGACGAACTCACCGAGCGGGCGGGCGAGGAAATTCCAACCCGCGCCGATGTGATTGATGAGACTTTGGGCCTTGTATTGGGTGAGCACCGCGATGCGACGCACGCCCGAATTGACGCAATTCGAGAGTGTGAAGTCGATATTGCGGAAGTGGCCGCCGAAAGTGACCGCGGGCTTACATTGCCAGCGGGTCAACTCTCCGAGGCGGGTGCCGTTACCACCGGCGAGGATGAGTGCGATCGTATCCCGTTCGAGACCCATATCCATTCCATTCTGAGTTCGCATCACAACAGATGGAAGCAATAACCGTACCTAACATTGCACCGCGTTGGGAAGTACCCGAGACTAGCGGAATGGGATGACGATTGTTCGATCGTTCCGCAGGTGCGGCGCGTCCTATCGTCTTGGTCTGGGGCGTCGGCTCGCTGGCGCCTTGGGACGGGCCGCACCACGCTGCGACGCGGCGGGTCGTTGCAATGAGGCCACGGCTGGCGGCGCCGGAAACTCCTTGCCCTGTTGCACCAACCAGTCACGCAGCGCGATGACCTTGGGCAGCGCCAGGTAGGCCTCCGGGCACACGAAGTAGTAGGCGTTCCGGTAGGGCAGTACCCGGTCACTCGCGAGCGCGATCCGCCCGGCCTGAAACTCTCCCGCTGCCAGGGTCCAGCGGAGAATCCCGAACCCGAGACCTTCCACCGTCGCGCTCAACAAGGCCGCCGAGTCATCCAGAAAAGCACCCCGCAGCGTCTTCGCACCGTCGGCCTCGCCGGAAAACCAGCTCGACCAGTCGATCTCGGTCCCGTGCAGGAGGGGCAACTTATCGAGCTCACTCGAGCACGACAGCGCGCCGTACTTCGCGAGCACCGCGGGCGTTGCGACCGCCACGAGATACTCATCAAGAATCTTCACCGTGTGCAAGCCAGGGTAGTCTCCCTGACCGAGACGGATGCCCGCATGAAAGTCAGACCGCGCAAAGTCGACCATCTCCGCCGAGGCATTGATGTGAAAGTCGATGCCGGGATGGCGCGTGTGCAGATCCGCCAGCCGCGGTGTAAGCCACTTCTGTAGGAAGGAGGAGAGGGTGGTGACGTTCACCCGTCCGGTCTCGCGCTCCTGCCGGATCTGCTGCAAGGCGGCCTCGAGCTCATCGAGCCCCCGGCGCAGGCCGGGCAGCAGCCGTGTGCCCTCCAGAGTCAGTTGCACGCCCCGGCCGTTACGCCGCAGTAGCGGCGCCTGCAGGTAATCCTCCAGTGCCTTGATCTGCTGACTCACCGCCGCGGGAGTTACGTGCAGGGCCTCCGCGGCGTCGCTGAAATTCAGCCGGGTCGCGACGGCCTCGAACACGCGCAGCGCATTCAAAGGCAGCCTGTCGTAAGCGGAGCTCAAAGGGGCGATCTTAACCATAGGGGGTCTTATGGGGGTCCTCCATTAAAGCATGCGACCGGAGCACGAAAGTGCTGCGTTGTCGCTGAAGATGCTCCACTCATCGCCCGATGCGCTATCCTTGCTGCGAGAGCCCACTCAAAATGACTTCCGCGTTCAAGCCTTCGGGCGTCATCACCATCACGACCGATTTCGGCCATCAGGGTCCGTTCGTCGGGGTCATGAAGGGTCGCATCCTGACGCGCTTTCCGGAGGCGAAACTCATCGACCTGACGCACGAAATCGTCGTGCACTGGCCCGCGGAGGCCGGTTTCTGGCTCGCGCGTGCGTTCGAGTACTTTCCCGTCGGGACGGTACATGTTGCCGTGGTGGATCCCGGGGTTGGGACCTCCCGTGACATCGTCGCCGTAACGGCACAGGGTCATATTTTTCTGGCGCCTGACAACGGACTGCTCGCTCCAATAGTCGGCCGCCACCGCGACGCCAACATCGTGCGCTTCAACGCGCAGCAGCTTGCGCGCTTTGGTGTGAACCGACCGAGCGCAACCTTTCATGGCCGCGACATCTTCGCGCCGATCGCCGCCGAGCTCGCCGCGGGACGCTGTACCGCTGAGGATCTGGGCGAGACGGTCAGAACGCTGGTCCCCGCATGGGTGGACGAGCCGACGGTGGAGCCCACGAGCGTCTCCGGCGTCGTCATCACCATCGACCACTTCGGCAACCTCATAAGCAACATCGACGGCCACCTGATCGAGCGCTTCCGCTTGCCGCTCGTGCATGCCGGCAACCATTCCTTCCCGCTGCTCCGGACTTATGGTGACACCCGTCCCGGCGAGTACCTCGCCCTGGTGAACTCCTTCGGCGTCGTCGAGATCGCCAGAGCCGAGCAGAGCGCCGCAGAGGGTCTCGGCCTCAGCAGAGGGGCCCCCGTGGTGGTTCGGGGTCGATTGGACCAAACCTGAGCTCCAGGCAGCCATTCGGGGCCCGGAAGACCCTGAGCCGCCCTGGCGAAAGTCCGTCTCCCGGCCCCGGCGAGCGGTCGAGCTTGAAACCGCGACGACTGTAATGTAGGGGTTGATCCCGGGCACGAATCCGCTATAGTTCGCAGCCTTGCCGCATACCCAAGCAGTATGCGAGTCGTTGAATTACTTCAGGATTTGCACCGCTAGATGTCGGAACGAGACAACGAGAGCTTCGATCTCGACGATGAATTTTTGAGCGGACCCACCGAGGACGGCACCGATTACGACCGCCTGCTGGACCGGGTAGATAAGCGCGTTCGCAACCAGGGCAAGCGCGGGAAAGCCGCGTGGAGCAAGCTCGAGGAAGTGCTCGCGGACAAAAAGCTCGAAAAGACCCTGCGCGATTTCGACGAAGAGCTCTGAAGCCGCCTCCAGCGGCAAAACTCATTCGATGAGCTGAGCCGGACCGGCGGTCGCGGCCACCCGAGCGCGGGTTATCCGCCAGGCGCCGGCATCCAACTGGGTTTGCCCGAATTCGGCCAGAATTCTAGCGTACAAAATTAACGCGCCTGTTCTGGGGGGCCTCGACCTTCGAGTGGGCGCGATCGCTGAAACACCGCGTTTGGCTGCAATGGGCCGCAGGCGCTTTCAGCTCATAACCATAGGAAACTTGAAGTGACCCGCAACGCCTCGGCCTGGATCGTTCTGAAGTTCGGCGGAACCAGCGTCTCCTCGCTCGCCAACTGGCGCAACATCGCCAAAGTCGCATCCCAGCGGGCCGCTGGCGGCGCCCGGGTCCTGATCGTCCATTCCGCCGTGACCGGTATCACCGATCGGCTCGAGCGATTGCTCGACTCCGCACTCGTCGGAGCTCATGAAGACGAGCTGCGCGCGATTGAGGATCGCCACCACAAGCTGGCCGCAGAGCTAGGGATAGCGATCGGGGACGTCGAGAAGCATCTCCAGGAGCTGAGGCAGATCGCCGCCGGTGTTGCTCTTGTCGGCGAAGTGAGCGACAGGACCCGCGCTCGCGTTATGTCAACGGGCGAGCTCATGGCTACCGAGCTCGGAGCGCGCTTCCTGCGGACGCAGGGGCTGGACGTCGCCTGGGCTGACGCTCGCACCATGCTGCGTGCCGAAGAGCGCCGCAGCGCTTCCGCCAAGGCGAGCGTCCTCTCGGCAACCTGCAACTTCGCTCCGGACGAGGCCCTCGAAGAGAACCTGGGGAAGCTCGCTCCCATTGTGATTACGCAAGGCTTCATCGCGAGCGACGATGACGGCAACACGGTGCTTCTCGGTCGCGGTGGCTCTGACACATCCGCGGCTTACCTCGCGGCAAAACTTCGCGCACAACGCCTGGAAATCTGGACTGACGTTCCCGGAATGTTCAGCGCCAATCCGCGCTCGACTCCGACCGCGCGTCTATTGCGCGCTCTGCACTACGACGAGGCGCAGGAGATCGCGACCAGCGGCGCGAAGGTGCTGCATCCTCGCTGCATCCTGCCGGCGCGTCAGTACCGTATTCCGCTGCATGTTTACGCGACGCAGGCGCCCGAGTTGGAAGGCACGGTCCTCAGCGCGGAGGGTGCCGACGGCGGTGCGCAGGTGAAGGCCGTCTGCACGAAGAAGGGCATCACCCTGATCTCCCTGGAAAGCCCCGGCATGTGGCACCAGGTGGGCTTCCTCTCGGATGCCTTCCAGATCTTCAAAGAGCACGGCATGTCCGTGGACCTCGTGTCGACGTCGGAGACGAACGTTACCGTCTCTCTCGACCCGGCGGCCAACACGCTCGACAACACGTTGTTGAGTGAGCTCGTCACGAGCCTGTCGCGGTTGTGCCGCGTGCAGGTCATCGGGCCGTGCGCCTCGGTCAGCCTGGTCGGACGCAACATCCGCGCGATCCTCCACCAGCTCGGCGGCGCCTTTGAATTCTTCGAAGAGCAGAAAATCTACCTGGTCAGCCAGGCGGCGAACGATCTCAACTTCACCTTCGTGGTGGATGAGAACCAGGGCGATCGCCTCGTGGAGCAGTTGCACGAGCTGCTGATCCGTCCGGTCCCGGGCGACCGGGTGCTCGGACCCACTTGGGAGCAACTCTTCTCGCAACCAAAGAGCGTTGCCGCGAGAGCCGCCCCATGGTGGTTGCAGAAGCGCGCGCAACTGGTGAACACCCTGGGCGATCGCGATTCGGCGTACGTCTACGACCTCGATGCCGTTCGCAATGCGGCTCGAGCCCTTCGTGGACTGACTTCCGTGACGCGCGTTCATTACTCCATGAAGGCCAACCCGCTCCCGGAGATACTGCAAGCCGTGCGTTCGGAGGGAGTCGATTTCGAATGCGTGTCGCGGGGCGAGCTCGAGCGGGCCATCAAGCTATTCCCCGACATCGACCGCTCTCGCATTCTGTACACCCCTAACTTCGCGCCCCGCACCGAATATGTGTGGGCGTTCGAACAGGGTGTGCGAGTGACTGTCGACAATACGTATGTTGTGTCGGCGTGGCCGGATGTCTTCCGCAATCGCGAGATCTTCATCCGGATCGATACAGGCACCGGTCGCGGGCATCATCACCACGTCCGTACGGCCGGCGCGCATTCGAAGTTCGGCATCCCGGTCGCTGAGCTCAAGCAGTTCGTGCGCCACGCGCGTGAAGCGAACCTGACCGTGGTCGGCCTGCAGGCGCACGTCGGCAGCGGTATTTTCGACGTGACGAGCTGGGAGCAAACCGCCCGCTTGCTGTCGGACATCGCGCAGCATTTCGAAGCGGTGAAGGTCATCGACGTCGGTGGCGGATTGGGCGTCCCGGAGCGCGTCGACCAGATGGGCCTCGACCTGGCGAAGCTCGATACGCTCCTGACCGCCGTGCGGGCCGAGCATCCGAACCTCGAGTTCTGGATCGAGCCCGGTCGCTTCCTGGTGGCGACCGCGGCAGTGTTGCTGGCCCGGGTCACGCAATTGAAGTCGAAAGGCGAAGTCCGCTATGTCGGTGTCGCGACGGGAATGAACTCTCTGATCCGTCCGGCACTCTATGGGGCATACCATGAGATCACGAATCTCACTCGCGCCGACGACCCGGCCACAGAGCTGGTGAACGTCGTGGGGCCCATTTGCGAAAGCGCGGACGTCCTCGGGCACGACCGCTTGCTCCCGCCCACGCGCGAAGGTGACATCCTTCTCATTGCGAACGCGGGCGCTTATGCGCATGCCATGAGCTCGCACTACAATCTGCGCGACCCGGCGGTGGAGTTGTTCCTCTGAAGCGTGGATGCTACGACCGACGTCCCCTGATACCGCGGGACTGCAGGACCTGAACGCAACATGGCGCGGTCTGGCAAGAAATTTCGCAGGCTACTCTGGCTCTCCGCCTTGGCTGTCGTGGTGGTGGCCGGCGTCGCCGCGACGTTCTACATCCTCTACCTGGATCACCTCGTCACGAAGCAATTCGAGGGTCGCCGCTGGACCCTCCCGGCCCAGGTCTTCGCCGCTCCGCTAGAGCTGTACACGGGCCTGACGCTCAGCGGCTCCGACCTCGAGCGTGAGTTGCAACGCCTGCAGTATCGACGGGTCGACCGCCTGGAGCACCCCGGTACGTACCGGATGCAGGGCACGCGCCTCGATGTTGCTTTACGCGCGGCGCGCTTTGCCGATGAGACGCGGCCAGCCTCCATCATCAGTCTCGTCGCCAGCGACAAGGCGATTGAAAGCATTCGCGACAGCGATGGCAAGGACGTACCCATCGTTCGCCTCGAGCCGCTGTTGATCGGTAGCATCTTCCCGATTCACGGTGAAGATCGCATCGTCGTTACGCCGCAGGAAGTACCCGCTTTACTTCCGCAGGCACTGACCACCGTCGAAGACCGCAAGTTCTACACCCACCATGGTGTTGATCCAACGGGTATCGCGCGCGCGTTGTGGCAGAACGTCCGTGCCGGCGCGATAGAGCAGGGCGGCAGCACGCTGACACAGCAGCTCGTCAAGAGTTACTTCCTCGATCCCCGGCGGACACTGAGCCGCAAGGTCCGCGAAGCCATCATGGCCGTGTCGCTGGACTCGCACTTCAGCAAGGCGGATCTCATGAACGCCTACATCAATGAGATCTTCCTGGGGCAGGATGGCGACCGGGCGATTCACGGGTTCGGCCTCGCGAGCCAGTTTTATTTCGGCAAACCGCTTGCGGAGCTCGATCTCTCGGAAGTCGCGCTGCTTGTAGCGATCGTCCGTGGCCCGACGTACTACGACCCGCGACGCCATCCTGAGCGCGTGCGCCTGCGCCGCGACATGGTTCTCAAGCTCATGGCGGAGCGCGGGATCGTGAAGCAAGACAATGCGCTGGCTGCGGAGAAGAAGCCGCTGGGCGTTACGACACGTGCAGCCGGTGCCTATTATCCTGCCTACCTCGATTTCGTGCGCCGCACATTGCGACGTGACTATCACGACCAGGATCTCACCGAGGCCGGCCTACGGATTTACACGAGTCTGGAGCCGCGCGCCCAGGACGACGCAGAGAGGGCGTTGGAAAAGGAATTAGCTCGGCTGGATAAGCAAAAGAAGTACCCCGACGCGAAGCTCGAAGGCGCAGTGGTCGTGACCTCGCCTCAGAGTGGGGACGTCATTGCCATCGTCGGCAGCCGCAACGTCGGCTACGACGGCTTCAATCGAGCGTTGGATGCGCGGCGGGCGATGGGATCCCTCGTCAAGCCCTTCATCTATCTGACGGCGTTCGAGACTGGCCGCTACAACGCAGCGACGGTGGTGCAGGATGCGCCCGTTGCACTCAAGCTGCAGAACGGGACGATCTGGAAACCTGAGAATTTCACGAAACAGAACTACGGCCCGGTGCCGGTCGTCCACGCACTCGCGGAGTCATTGAACGATGCGACGGTGGCTGTTGGGCTGGACGTCGGTCTCCCCAAGATTACTGCGACGTTGAATCGTTTCGGCCTCGATCGCCAACCACCGCAGGTTCCCGCGATGTTGTTAGGCGCGATCGACGTGTCGCCGATGGAAGTAGCCCAGCTCTACAACGGCCTCGCGAATGGAGGCTTCCGAACGCCGTTGCGCGCCGTGCGCGCAGTCATCAGCGCTGACGACAAGCCGTTGAAGGCCTTTCCGTTGGAAGTCACTCCTGTTGCGACTCCTGAGGTCGTGTATGAAGTCGACCGCATGATGGAACAGGTCATGGAGAAGGGCACCGGTCGCGGCGCGCGGTCCGTGTTGCCCGCCAATCTCGTCGTGGCCGGCAAGTCCGGCACCTCGTCGGACTATCATGACAATTGGTTCGCCGGCTTCTCGGGCAGTCATCTCGCCGTAGTCTGGGTGGGCTACGATGACAACCTGCCCACCGGCTTCACCGGCTCTTCCGGCGCATTGCCGGTCTGGTCTCGCCTGGTCGCCGGCCTCGGCACGACGTCCTGGGATGCGCCCATGCCCGAGTCCCTCGCCGAGACGTGGATCGACTACTCGAGCGGCCTGCGCGTGGACAAGAACTGCTCCGACCAGAACTCGGTGCCCATCGCCGTGCCGGTCGGCACGGAGCTTCCTTTGAAACCCAATTGCGGCAGCAACTCCCTGCAATCGATCGTCGAACGCGCGGGCGAGTGGATCCGCGATCTGATGCACTAGTCTAAACGCTGGATCCGGACGTCCTGTCCGGCCCAGCGTGGAGCCGAGTGAAAAGCGTGGTTTTCACTCGGCTCTCGCCACCTGCGGCGGCGGGCACATCCTTGTGCCTACTGACTCGCGCTCCGATATGATCCGCACCATGCGCTTCCATTCCATCGTCTCGCTGCTCGCCGCCGCGAGTCTGCTTTCCGCGTGCTCGGTCTTCCGTTCGCCGGAGTCACCCTCGTCGCAGGGGCCGTCACCTTCTCAGACGCCTCAAGGGCCCGGTACGGCACAGCCCCAGCCTGTTCCGCCCACTGAGGCAGTTCCCGTCCCTGAGCAGCCCTCGCGTCCCCCGAAGCAATTCAAATTGAGCCCGGCGACCAACGCACTCGTCCAGCAGGCTCACACCCAGGCGCACGCTGGCGCGTTCGCTCCCGCCGCGGCGACCATCGAACGCGCGCTGCGCATCGAACCGGACAACCCGTTGCTGTGGATCGAGCTCGGCCAGATCCGGCTGAGTGAGAACAACCCCGCGCAAGCCGACGGCATGGGCCACAAGGCGCTCGCGCTCGCCACCGGCGATCCGCAAGCCCAGGCCTCCGCCTGGCGCGTCATCGCCGAGTCGCTACGCGCCCGTGGCCGCAACGAGGAAGCCGCCGACGCGGACAAGAAGGCCGGCGCACTCTCACCTCGCTGAGCGGCGCCACTTGCGACGGCCCTGGGGCCGCGTTTGTTTGCCTCCGACGGCGCAACGCCCACCGGCCGTCCAACTCTTCTCTTACGTCTTCGGCTTGGCGTGCCGCGCCCGCAGCTCGGCAACCACCTGCTCCAGCGACAACCCACGCTTTTTCAACATGACGAGCAAGTGAAACACGAGGTCAGCGGACTCGCTGATGACTTTGTCATCGCCTTCCATCACCGCGGCGAGGGCGACTTCAACGCCTTCCTCACCGACCTTCTGCGCAATCCGTCGCGGACCCTGCGCAAACAGGCGCGCCGTGTAGCTCCCCTCCGGCTGCTCGGAGGCCCGCTTGGCGATCACCGTCTCGAGCGTTGACAGAAACGCCAGACGCTCGCCCGTGCTGGCCGGCTCACTCCCAAAACACGTTTCCGTCCCAACATGACACACCGGCCCATGCGGCCAGGCCGTAATGAGCAATGTGTCGCGGTCACAATCGGTCCGCACCGACTCGAGCTCGAGGAAGTGCCCCGACGTCTCACCTTTCTCCCACATCCGCTGCTTGCTGCGGCTGAAGAACACAACGTGTCGACGCGAGAAAGTCTCGCGTAACGCGTCGCGATTCATGTAGCCCAGCATGAGCACCGCCCCGGTCCCGGCATGTTGCACCACCGCCGGCAGGAGGCCGCCGCCTTTGGCGAAATCCAACGAGTCGATGTCAGCGACGGTGACCGGTCCCCCAGCCTGGCCTCCAGGGATACTGGTCATGGCCGAATCTCTATCCCAGCCGTCCGCAACTCGCGCTTTAAGTCAGGTATCGCGATTGCTCCAGAGTGAAATACGCTAGCCGCGAGCGCCGCATCAACCCCCGCGTCCTTGAACACCGACGCGAAGTGGTCCACGGCACCGGCCCCTCCCGATGCCACCAAAGGCACCTGGCATATGTCCCTCACGGTACGCAACTGCTCGACGTCGTAGCCGCGCTTCACCCCGTCGCTCCCCATACAATTGAGGACGATCTCGCCGGCCCCGCGATCCTGAACCTCCCGCACCCAGGACAGCACCTCACGACCGGACTCTCGCGTACGGTTGGGATCCCCGGTGAACTGGTAGGCTCGATACCCTTGCTCAGTGAGCTGACTGTCGATACCCACCACAACGCACTGCGCCCCGAACCGCGCGCTCAAAGCGTCGATCAGTGCGGGGTTTGCCAACGCCGGCGAGTTGATCGAAACCTTCTCAGCGCCGGCGTTCAGGATTTCCTCCGCGTCCGCCACGGACCGGATGCCTCCGGCAACACAGAAGGGGATGTCCAACACCCGCGCGACCCGCCGGACCCACTCGCGGTCGACGGAGCGCCCCTCAGGGCTGGCCGTGATGTCGTAGAAAACGAGCTCGTCCGCGCCTTCGTCGCGATACCGCCCGGCGAGCTCCATGATGTCGCCCACCACGCGGTGATCGCGAAAGCGAACGCCTTTGACTACCTGGCCTTCGCGGACGTCGAGGCAGGGGATGATGCGTCGGGCAAGAATGGTCGCAACTCCTCGGGGGTAATCCGTTCTTCCAACAGTGCCTTGCCGCTGACGGCGGCGGTCACTCCAATTTCGGCCAGCGCGGCCAGATCGGCCGCATGGCGCACGCCTCCGGAAGCCTGCCAGGCCAGGCGCGGAAAGCGGGACAGGGCCGTTCGATACAGGTTCAGGTTAGGTCCGGTCATGGCGCCATCGCGCTCGATGTCCGTGCACAGCACGTGTTTGACCATGCCGGCCGGAAAGCGGCTGATGGCCTCCCACAAGCTGATAGCGGTGCCTTCTCGCCAACCATGCGTGCGCACTCGTGGCTCACCACCGGAGTCCATGCGTACATCGAGCGCAAGGCAGATGCGCTCCGTACCGAATCGTGTAAACCATTCAGCAACTTCGTCGGGCCGCTGCACGGCCGCGCTGCCAATGACGACTCTCTCGACGCCGTTACGCAGCAAGTCATCGATCACGGCCGCCGAGCGAACTCCACCGCCCACCTGCACCTTCACCGCGCGTTGCGAAGCCAGGGCAACAATGACGGCACGATTGGCGAGAACGCCGTCCTTCGCGCCATCGAGATCCACAACATGGAGCCACGAGGCCCCGAACTCCCGATAGCGGAGCAGCAACTCGTGCGGCTCGTGCTCATAACGGGTTTCGGCACCGAAGTCGCCTTGGAACAGCCGCACGCAACGGCCATTGCGCAGGTCGATCGCTGGAATCAACAACATCAGTTCAGCCTCAAAAAATTAGCCAGCAAACGCGCCCCGGTGGCCGCCGACCGCTCGGGATGGAACTGGGCACCCCAGAAGTTGCCTTTGCGAACGACGGCGGAGACCGGGATGCCGTAGTCCGTCGTCGCGAGCGTTACGGTCGACACCGGTACGGCGTAGCTGTGCACAAAATAAACGTAATCGTCGCGAGCGATCCCCTCGAGAAGCGGATCCTCGCGCAACGGAGCGAGTTGATTCCAACCCATGTGCGGCACGGGCAGCCCCGGGGAGGCCTGCAATCGCCGCACCGTCTCGGGCAGGATGCCGAGACAGTCGGTCGAGCCTTCCTCCGAGCGGCTGAAGAGCAGTTGCATCCCCAGGCAGATGCCCAACACCGGTTGGGTCAAGGTCGGTAGCAACTCGGCAACACCGCAATGGCGCAGCCTCTGCATAGCATCCGCGGCGGCACCGACACCGGGAAGGATCACTCGTCGAGCCTGCCTGATCGTGTTGGCGTCAGAGCTCACTCGAGTGCTCGCCCCGAGCCTTTCAAACGCGAATTGCAACGACGCCAGGTTGGCACCGCCACTGTCGATGATGACGGTGTCCATCATAGAACACCCTTCGTAGTCGGCAACTCCTCGCTCTCGCGGCGGAAGGCCTGACGCAAGGCACGGCCCACACCCTTGAAGCAGCCCTCGATCATGTGATGGGCATTCTCACCCGTCACACTCACGTGAACAGCGGCCCCGAGCGTCTCAGAGAGCGAGCGGAAGAAGTGCGGCACGAGCTCAGTCGGAAGTCCGCCCACGGCTTCCCGAGTGAAACGGCCCGTGAATTGCGCGAAAGCACGCCCCGACAGATCGATAGCCACCTGTGCCTGCGCTTCATCCATCGGCAGCAGAAACCCGTAGCGGGCGATGCCGACCTTCGAGCCGAGCGCGCGCCGCAGTGCTTCTCCCAAGGCCAAGCCGCAATCTTCCACCGTGTGATGCTCATCGATCTGCAGGTCACCCTGGCAGGTGAGCTGGAGGGCGAACCCGCCGTGTTTGGCGAGTTGCTCGAGCATGTGGTCGAAGAAACCGATGCCGGTGGCGATGTGGATCGGCGCAGTGGCGTCGAGATTCACGGTCACCTCGATGTTCGTTTCCTTGGTGCGCCGTTCAACTCGAGCCTGCCGCGCGGTGAGGGCCCGCACTATCTCTGGCCAGGTCTCGTCAGCCGTACCCTGGCGGCGCACCCGTAAACCCCGGATGCCCAGGTTTGTGGCGAACTGCAGGTCGGTATCCCGATCACCGATGACAGCGCTCGTGGCCGCGTCCACTTCGCGCATGAATTCCTCGACCAGCCCGGTCTTGGGCTTGCGGCAAGTGCACTCGTCCGTCTTGAAATGCGGACAGACGAAGATCCTTTCAAACTCGATACCCTGGGAGCGGAAGGCTTCGAGGATGAACTCCTGCGGCTTCTCGAAGTCCGCCTGCGGCAGCGAGGGGGTGCCCAGGCCGTCCTGGTTCGTCACCATGACGAACCGGTACCCGCGGCGCTTGAGCTCATTGAGCGCGGCGAACACTCCGGGCAGAAAGCGGATTTTCTCGAGCGAGTCCACCTGCTCGTCGGGCGGCTCCTCGACGAGTGTGCCGTCCCGGTCGATGAACAAAGTTGCTCTCATCGCGTTCATCGCCAGGCCTCGAGCAACCGGTTGTTTTGTTCTGGAGTGCCCACGGTGACGCGCAACGCCTGTCCAAGTCCGGGGTAGCCTCGCGCGTCTCGCACGAGCAAGTTGGTCTTCCGCGCCAGTTGCAGCGCGGTTCCCGCATCGCTGAAGTGAGTCAAAATGAAGTTCGCCTCGGTCGGGCAGACGCGGGTAACCCGCGCCAGCTCAGGCAGGGCTCGTAAAAGGCGCGCTCGCTCGCTCTTGATCTGCTCGACTCGAGCGCGGGATTCGGCAAGCGACTTGGGCTCGAGCTGCCGCAGTACCGCTTCGAGCGTCAACTGCGTGATGGCGTAAGGAGGGATCACCTTACGCAGGAGCGAAACGACCTCAGGGTCCGCAATGAGCGTCCCGCAGCGCGCGCCCGCGAGACCGTGCGCTTTAGATAGGGTCCGCAAGATCGCCAAGTGCGGTAACCGTGGCAGATGACGCGCGAGGCTCGGCACGCTCGCGAACTCGATGTAAGCCTCGTCGACGACAATGACCGCGCGACCCGCAAGCTTATTCGCGATGCGCACAATGGTTTGCTCATCGACCAGGTTGCCGGTTGGATTGTTCGGCGAGCAGAAGAACACTAGCTTGACGTTCGGCGTGCACCGCTCGAGCACCGCGCGTTCGTCGATCGCGAACCCGGCGTCGGAGCGCAATGGCACAGTGATGACCTCCGCACCCTGGATTCGCGCACTGACGGAATACATGCCAAAGGTAGGAGGGCACACCAGCACAGCGTCCCGATCCGCGCGGCAAAACGCGCGCGTCAGGAGATCGATAGCCTCGTCGCTCCCGCGCCCCACCAGAACGTACTCGGGCGCGACGCCATATAGGTTCGCGAGCCCCTCAACCAACGTGTGCGGCTGCGGCTCAGGGTATCGATTGAGCCCTGCATCCGAGTCGTCGCCCTCCACGCGCCAAGGCAGCTCGTTAGCATGCAGTCGCTCGAGCGACGGCTCCCACGACGCGTGCTCGTAAGCCTTCAACGCCACGATGTCCGGCCGCGCCAGCTCAGTAACCCAGCTCATCTTGTGCTCCCGCTGACAGTACCCGACGCGGCCTCAGCTTCGAGCACAGCCAACCGCCGAGTCACGGCGCTCGCGTGGGCGTCGAGGCCTTCCATCTCTGCGATTGTGACCGCAGTTGGCCCGAGCGCTCGCAAACCCGCGGGTGACAGCTCCTGTACGGTAACGCCCTTAACGAAGTCGTTAACCGACAGCCCACTGTACGCGCGCGCGTATCCGTATGTCGGAAGGACGTGGTTCGTTCCGGAGCAGTAGTCGCCCATGGGCTCTGGCGACCACGTACCAAGGAATATCGAGCCCGCATTGTAAATCTGCGGCAGCCACTGGCGGGGCTCAGCCACCTCCAGAATAAGGTGCTCGGCCGCATACTCATTTGCCACGCGAATCGCTGTGTCGAGATCCGACACAACGATGCACCGGCTGGATGCCAGCGACTTCTCGAGGATCGAACGCCTCGAAAGCCCAGCCATTTGCGTTCGAATCGCCGCGGCAGTGCTCTCCGCGAGCTTGCGGCTCGGCGTAACGAGAATCGCCTGCGCTTGCCCATCGTGTTCCGCCTGCGCGAGCAGGTCCGCGGCAACAAAGTCGGCCCGTGCCGTGTCATCGGCGACGACGAGCACCTCAGATGGCCCCGCGGGCATATCGCAGGCCGCACCCGCCGGATCGTTCGAGACGAGCTGCTTCGCCGCAGTCACCCATGCATTACCCGGCCCGAAAATCTTGTCGACCTTCGGAATCCCGCCAGATCCGTAGGCTAGGGCCGCAATGGCCTGCGCACCGCCCACCTTGAAGACCGTATCCACACCGCACAGCCCGGCGGCGACCAACACGGCCGCGTTAGCATTCCCCTGGCGGTTCGGCGGGGTACACAACACGCGGCGCGGACATCCCGCGATACGCGCCGGCACTGCCAACATCACTACCGCAGAGGGCAGGGGGGCCGATCCTGCAGGAACATACAACCCCACGGCCTGAATGGGTCGGATGATCCGCTCACAGCGCACGCCCGGCATGGTGTCCGTCGCGAAGGCCTTGGGCACCTGCGCCTCATGAAACCGGCTCACATTGTCGATCGCACGCTCGAGAGCTGCGATCTGCTCGGACGTCAGTTCTTTCCGGGCAGCGACAAACTCGTCGCGCGAGACCTCCAATGTCTCCAACTTCACGCCATCAAAGCGCTCCGTGTAGCGACGCAGCGCCTCGGAACCGTCCTGCCGCACAGCGTTGATGACTTCCAACGCGACGGAAGTGATGTCAGCTCGCGACTCCAACGTAGGGCGCGCCAACGCGGCACGCCGCTCCCGCTCCGAGAGATTGTTCCAGTCGAGAATTCGCATGAATCAAGCCAGCATCTTTTCGACAGGCAGCACCAGCAGGGCGCTCGCACCCGCCTTCTTCAGACTCTCGAGGGTCTCCCAGAATACGTTCTCGCGGCAAACCGCATGCACCGCAACCCGGTCGGGAAACCCCTCCAACGGAATGATGGTCGGCGACTCGCTGCCCGGAAGCAGCTTACGGATCTCGCTCAAGGCCGAGCGGGGCGCGTGGAGCATGATGTACTTGCTCTCCCGCACGCTCTGCACGCCTTCGATGCGCATCAGCAGGCGCTCCACCCACTCATCCTTTTCCGGCGGCAGCTCCAGGGGAGTGCGGATCAATACGGCATGACTTTCCAGGACTACCTCGACTTCGCGCAGGTGATTGGCCAGCAGCGTCGAGCCAGTCGAGACCAGGTCGCAGATCAGGTCCGAGCGCCCCAGCCGAGGCGCAATCTCAACGGCGCCCGACAAGGTCACAATCTCGGCCGTAATGTCACGCTCGCGCAGATACCTCTCGAGCGTGAACGGATAGGTCGTCGCGATGCGCCGACCGCGCAGAGAGCTCGGCCCTTCGAAAGTAAACCCGTCCGGCACGGCCAACGACAGTCGGCAGCGCCCGAAGTCGAGCGTACGAATCTGTTGGAAGCGAGCTTTGTGGCCTCGCGAGGCCAGTTCCAGGCGGCTCTCCTCGAGCACATTGAGCCCGACGAGCCCCAGGTCGCACACGTCCTCCTGTACCAGGTCCGGAATGTCGTCATCGCGGACGAACAGCACATCGAGCGGCATGTTCTCGCCGAAGCCCATGAGCTGATCCTTGCCGCGCGAGAGCTTCAATCCGCACCGGGTGAGCAGATCGAGCGAGGGGTCGGTGAGCCGACCGGATTTCTGGACAGCAAGCTTCAGTCGCATCTCATCCATGTCGGGATACCTCCACGCGTTTGGCCACAGGTTCGCGCTTCGCTTCCTCGAGCCTTTGGGCAGCGACTTCATAGCCGCCGTTCCCATTCCCGAGAAATCGCGCTACGCGCCCGATCGTCGTGACACTCACACCGGTGAGGCGATGAATCTCACGATAGGGGACGTTGCGCTTGAGGTGATCCACGACGGCCCAGCGATCGGCCATCGCCTGGAGCTCGGCTGGCGTGCAGAGGTCGCGGAAGAACGCCCGGACCTCGTCCGGCGTCCGTAGCGCAGCGACCGCCACGCACAAGTTGCGTTCGGCGAGCGCCTCCTGGCGCGGGCTCAGTGTACGATGCGACTTCATGATGTCTCAATGTAATAGCGCGTTAGTACATTAGCATAAATCGCGCCCGCTGGCGAGCCTTTGGCCGCACGCATCGGGGCAGAGCAGTGCGGGGCCGACCGCGCGTGCACTCGAGGCGGGCCGCGTGCGTGGGCCGCGGCCGCAGGGACGGGCGGGGCGCCCGAGCGCGCATTGGGGACGAGCCGGCGCGCAAGGCCGCTCGGCGTAAGCACTTAGGGCGTGCGCGCGGATGCTCTGAGGCGGGCGCGGACAGCACGAGGCGGCTCTCTCCGGCGGCTTGCGCGGCATGGAGCCGCGCCACGAGGCAAGACGCTCCCGCTTCCCGCGCCCGAGAAGTCGAACAGCTCCAGCCGCGAGGCCGGTGTGCTGCGCGAAATAGGTCTTCCCGGGGGCTTGCGCTGTAGGGAACAGCGCCAGAGCCTACAGGGACGTACTTGCGGCGTCCCCCGGGAAGAGCTATTTCGCGCAGCGCGCCGGCACCCCGAACCAGCTCCCACACGCGGCGCGCCTGGGTCGCGGGCCCCTCCATGAAGTGCACCGGTGCTCGAGCCGGCTCCCCGCGCCGGCAACAAGCCGCGCTCTTAGCCGCCCACGTCCGTGCGGCATATCACGCTGCCCCCGCAGCAACTTGACGTGTTGCGCCGGCGCACCCTAAGATTCCCCCACTCATCGAGACCGGCTGAGGGATAGGCCCTTAGACGCCGGGGCAACCGCCAGACTTAACCACTCTGGAAAGGTGCCAACTCCTGCTGTTCGAGCCGTACGGCGCAAGCCGGACGGGGTAGAACCGACAGATGAGCGGTATGCGTAGCCTTAGCTTGGCGGTTCCGCCAGCGAGGGATGGACGCTACAACCTGCCCGGAAACGGGCGGGCGCTCCGCAGGACGGTGAGAACCGTTTAGGGTTTGCGGAGCATTCATGAACGCCTCAGTCGAAGCAGTCCAAGTGAGCCATCGAGCGCACCTCGCGCCCGTGCCCGCGCCCGAAGGGGTCGTGCGGGAAGGCATCCTGGAAGTGCCTGGCGAGGTCTCCCTGTACCACGGCGGCCGCCTTTCCGGCATCCACATCGCCTGGCGCCTCGTCGGTCCCGCGAATGCCCCCGTGGTCTGCGCGCTAGGCGGCATCTCGGCGAACCGCTGCGTGTTCGGCACCGACGACGACTCCAAGCAAGGCTGGTGGTCCGAAGTAGTGGGCCCAGGCCGCGCGCTCGACGCCGACCGCTTCCGCGTGCTGAGTTTCGATTACCTTGGCGGCAGCGCCGAAACAACCGGCCCGGCCCCGCAAGCCGCCGCCGCCTTTCCCAACATCTCCACCTACGACCAGGCCGAGCTGTTGGTCCGCCTCCTAAACAACCTAGGCTTGAAATCCCTACGCGCGATTGTCGGCGGCTCCTACGGCGGCATGGTCGCCCTGGCCTTCGGCGAGCGCTATCCGGAACGCGTGAGCCAACTCGTGGTAATCGGCGCCGCCGATAGAACGCACCCGATGGCCACCGCCTGGCGAAGCGTCCAACGCAGCATCCTGCGCTTCGCGGTTGATTGCGGACGCTCCAAGGACGGGCTGAAACTCGCCCGGGCTCTCGCCATGTCGACGTACCGTAGCGCCGAGGAGTTCGAAGCGCGCTTCGACGGCGCCCCGACCCGAGACGGCGACCGATATGTTTTCCCCGTCGAACAGTACCTGTTCGCGCGTGGCGGCGATTTTGCCGACCGACACAACGCCGAGGCGATCCTGTGTTTGTCGGAGTCGATCGATCTGCATCACGTCGATGCCAGCCGCATCTTCGTGCCTACGACGGTTGTCGCCATCCGCGAGGACCAGTTGGTGCCCTTGGCGGATCTGCGCGGCCTCGCCGCGCGACTGCCGGCGGCAAAGCTTCGTGAAATCTCATCTATCTACGGCCATGACGCCTTTTTGAAGGAGTCGGATCAATTGCGCGGAATATTCGCTGCGGCGCTGGGAGGTGCTGCGTGACTCAGAACATCAAGCCGGCGCGCCCGCGCCAGGTTACCCAGACCGTGCGAGCTGGGCTCGAGTGTGACGACACAACTGGTTGTGTCGTTCCCCCCATTCACCTGACGTCGACGTTCGCCTTCCGTGGCTTTGGCCAGAAGCGCAACTACGACTACACGCGCTCCGGAAATCCGACACGCGACTTGCTCGGCAACGCCATCGCCGAACTCGAGCTCGGTGTCGGCGGTGTTGTGACCGCGACCGGCATGGCCGCCATCACGCTGGTTGGATACCTCATCCCGGCCAAGGCCCGGATTGTCGCGCCTCACGACTGCTACGGTGGCACCTATCGCCTCTTCAACGCCTGGCACCAGAGAGGCGAGCGCGAAGTCGAGTTCGTCAACTTCGCGGACGAGGCTGCGGTCCGCGCGGCGTTGTCGAAACCGGCGGCGCTGCTGTGGATCGAAACGCCCAGCAATCCTCTGCTGCGCATCACCGACATCGAAGCGTTCGCCGCCCTGGGTAAAGCCGCCGGCGCGCTGGTCGTTGTGGACAACACATTCCTGTCGCCGGCGTGGCAGCAGCCGCTGACCCTCGGCGCGGATCTGGTCCTGCACTCCACGACGAAGTACCTCAACGGCCACAGCGACGTTGTCGGCGGTGCAGTGGTCGCCAAGGATCCCAAGCTGCACGAGCAACTCGTGTGGTGGGCGAACTGCCTTGGAATCACGGGCGCCCCGTTTGACAGCTACCTGACGCTGCGCGGCCTGCGCACCTTGCACGCGCGCCTAGAGCATCACGGTCGCAACGCACTCGCGTTGGCGCAATGGTTGAACGAGCAGCCTGGCGTGCGTCGTGTGTACTACCCTGGCCTGCCAAACCACCCGGGTCACGACATTGCGCGTCGTCAGCAATCCGGCTTCGGCGCGATCGTGAGCCTCGAACTCGAAGGCGGTCACGATGCCGTCCGTGAGTTCGTGGCGGACCTGGAGTACTTCTCCCTGGCCGAATCTCTCGGCGGCGTCGAGAGCCTGGTCGCGCACCCGGCCACCATGACACATGCTGCGATGGATCCCGCGGCCCGCCAGAAAGCCGGTCTCGTGGACGGTCTGATCCGCCTGTCAGTTGGAATCGAGGCCGTCGAAGACCTCCGCGCCGACCTGGCAGCCGGCCTGGAGCGCGCCGCAGCCGCTATCGCGGTCCCGGCTCGTCGCGTCGGTACGACCGGCTAAAGAAAGAGGCAAGGGCGGGGCGCGCTCGTCGCGCCCCGAGCCTGCCGAATCGCGTGACCGTTCGCCTCTGGCGATCAGGCCCGCCGCGCGTCACCCGACCAACTTCGTCCCACAATTCCCGCAAAACTTCCCCCCATGTGCCGGCTCGCCGCACTTGGGGCAGTTAGCCGGCGCCGCCTGCGCCACCGGCTTCCCGCACTCGGGACAGAACTTCGCCGACCCCACCTCGGCGCCGCACTGTCCGCACAAGTGCTTTGCCGCCTGGGTGTTGGTTGCCGCCGTCGGAGCGGCAACATGAGAATCGGCCGACATGTCGATGTTACCGACATAGTTGACCTTGCTCGCCTTCTCCTCGAGCTGCGACCGCGCCGCATTGACCTTGGCTTGCGCCTGCCCGGCGGCAAGCTGCTCCTTGAAGTTCGGCGCGCACCCCTCGCACAGGTTGGCATCAGGATTCCAACACACCTGGTGACAAACCCAGGTCCCGCACCGCGTGCACTGCCGAAAGTTGGGGCGACATTCTTCGACCGCCTGCGCCAGGGCCGCATCATGCAGTCGCCCGCCGACCAGGCGCTCGACCTCGTGCGCGGCGGTGCCCGCGCGCCCCCAACCACTGAGGAAGTTACTCGCGACGTTGAGAATGGACTCGGCTACGCCGATCGATGACGCCTGGAACTGCGTCATGTATCCATTGCCACACTTGTCGCAATGGAATCGAAACTGGAAGCCGCGGTCGGTGGACAGGTCGTCGTAGTTACGGACGAATTGGATGAGTGCCATGAGCGTCGAGCTCTCCTACGCGTGGGGTCGGCCGGCCTCGGGTCGGCTGAGGCCGATTATGGCGCAGCCCGAGGTTGCGCGCATCGGTCCGCGCGAGACCACCCTGCGCGCGCCATGCGGCACGAGCGCCCCCGCGAGCCGGCTGTGCGCGCGGCCAGGTCCCTCGGGTACCGTTAGCGCCCCGCCGTCGACAACTTCGTGAGAATCGCGTCCCCCACCTGCCGGGTGGTCAACGCGTGAGCGCCCGGCGCCACAATGTCCTTCGTCCGCGCCCCCTCACCAATTGCCCCCGTAACCGCCTTCTCAATGGCGTCGGCCTCAGCCGACAACCCCAGCGAATGCCGCAACAACATCGCCACACTCAAAATCGTCCCGACGGGATTGGCAATCCCCTGTCCGGCGATATCCGGCGCGGACCCATGAATGGGCTCATACAGCCCGCGTTTCCCGTCCCCTAAAGATGCCGAAGGCAACAGCCCGAGCGACCCCGCCAGCATCGAGGCCTCATCAGTGAGGATGTCGCCAAACATGTTCTCGGTGACACAAACGTCAAAATCCCGAGGCCGCCGGATCAGATGCATCGCAGCCGCATCGACGAGTACGTGCTCAAACGAAACATCAGGGAACTCGGCCCGCATGACACGCTCGAAAACCTCCCGCCACAGCCGGGACGTCTCGAGCACGTTCGACTTATCGATGGAAGTCAACTTCCGCCGCCGCTGTTGCGCCAGGCGAGCGGCGACGCGAGTAATCCGCTCGACCTCCTGCACCGTGTAGGTGCAGAGATCGCTGGCGCTGTTGGCATCACGCTTCTTCTCACCGAAGTAGATGCCGCCAGTCAGCTCACGCACGAAGACGAGATCGACGCCCTCGAGAACTTCCGGCTTCAGTGTCGAGGCACCGACCAAGGCCGGCTCGAGCTTCACGGGCCGGAGGTTGGCGTAGACCCCCAACTCCTTGCGCAACCGTAACAACCCCTGTTCCGGCCGCACCTTCGCCGTAGGCGCAGACCACTTGGGCCCGCCGATCGCACCCAACAACACCGCATCGGCGCGCAGACACGCATCCAATGTAGCGCGGGGCAGGGGATCCCCATCCGAATCAATGGCGACACCACCGAACGGCAGCTCCGTCAGCGCAAACTCGTGCCCGAACGCGCGACCGACCGCCCCCAGAACCCGCAACCCTTCCGCGACGACCTCAGGACCAATCCCGTCGCCGCCCAACACCGCAATCTGCGCTTTCATGGTTCGACCCGGCTCTCGTAAGCCTTGATCTCATCCATCTTCCCGAGCAGGAATCCCAGCTCGTCAATCCCGTTCATCAGGCAATAGCGCGAGAACGCCTCCAACGGAAACTGCACCCGCTCCCCGCCGGGCAGGGTCAACGTCGTCGACTCCAGGTCGATCGTGACATCGGCACCGGGATGCTCAATGAGCCACCGGCTCGTATTCTCATCGACCACCACCGGCAACAACCCGTTCTTCAAAGAGTTATTGCGGAAGATATCCGCGATCTCGGTACTGATGACCGCCCGGATACCGTAATCCAACAACGCCCAGGGCGCATGCTCGCGCGATGAGCCGCAGCCGAAATTGCGGCCTGCCACCAGGATCTGGCAGCCCTGCGCTTCAGGCCGGTTCAACGCAAACTCGCCCCGCGGCGTACCGGAAGCCTCGTAACGCCACTCGGAAAAGAGATTCTTGCCGAGCCCGTCACGCGTCGTGGTCGTCAGAAAGCGCGCCGGAATGATCTGATCGGTGTCGATGTTCGTCGCCGGCAAAACCACCGTGCGCGAGCGCAAAGTCTTGATAGGTTCCATAGCAGGCTCAACCGTTCATCAGTTCGCGGGGGTCGGTAATCCGACCGCGGACAGCACATGCCGCCGCCGTCAGCGGACTCGCCAGCAGTGTCCGCGCGCCAACGCCCTGGCGCCCTTCGAAGTTGCGATTACTGGTGCTGACGGAGTACTGCCCCTTGCCCACGAGATCGCCGTTCATTCCCAGGCACATGGAGCACCCCGACTCGCGCCACTCGGCGCCGGCCTCGATGAACACCTTGTCCAGGCCTTCGGCCTCGGCCTGCTTCTTGACCTGTTGCGACCCGGGCACCACCAGCATCTGCACGCCCTTGGCAATCTTGTGGCCGCGAAGGATGCTGGCCGCGCTACGCAGATCCGACAGGCGCCCGTTGGTACAACTCCCCACGAATACCACGTTGACCATCTGATCCTTGATTGGCGCGCCGGCCTCGAACCCCATGTAAGCCAGGGATTTCGCGAACGCCGCATCGCCTTGCTTCACCGGAATAGCGCCGGTAATCGGTACGACCATGCCGGGGTGCGTGCCATAGGTGATCATGGGCTCGAGCGCCGACCCGTCGATGTCCACCGACTTGTCGAAGACAGCGCCCGGATCCGACGGCAACGCGCGCCACCGCTCCAGGGCTCGATCCCAGTCCGTACCCTGGGGCGCGCGGGGGCGACCCGACAAGTAAGCGTAAGTCGTCTCGTCGGGCGCAATCATGCCAGCCCGGGCGCCAGCCTCGATCGACATGTTGCAAACTGTAAGCCGCCCATCCATGTCCAGCGACTGAATCGTCTCACCGCGGTACTCGATGACATGCCCGGTCCCACCGGACACGCCGATCTTCCCGATGATGCCCAGGATCAGATCCTTCGCCGTCACCCCGGGACGCAGCTGCCCACTGACGTTGATCGCGAACGTACGCGGCTTCCGTTGCAACAAACACTGCGTAGCGAGCACGTGGCCGACTTCCGTCGTACCGATTCCGAAAGCCAGCGCCCCCACGGCACCATGAGTGCTGGTGTGACTATCTCCGCAGACGACGGTCTTGCCCGGCTGGGTGATGCCCAGGTCCGGTCCGATGATGTGCACGACCCCGCGTTGCGCACTGCGTAGCCCGAACAGCTCGACACCGAAGGCCGCGCAGTTGGTCTCCAACTCACGCACCTGCCTGGCGGCGGAGTCGACCGTGATCGGGGCGCCCCCGAAGACCTGCTCCGTGCGGGTCGGAGTGGAATGATCCATCGTCCCCAGCGTGCGATCGAGCCGCCGTACCGGCAAGCCCCGCTCACGGAGCACCGAGAACGCCTGCGGCGAGGTCACTTCGTGGATGAGGTGAAGATCGATATACAGAACAGCGGGCGTATCGGCCGTCTCGGCCGTGACCTGGTGTTGGTTCCAGACCTTCTCGAACATCGTTTGCGGTGCGCGCGACATGATCAACCTGCGGCGGCGGCGGCACGCGGCGGGGAGGCGGTAGCCGCCATGTCGACGACGTCGAGCCAGCCCCACTTGTCGGCCGTCTTGCCGGTAAACAAGCCAAAGAACGCGTTCTGCAAGGTTTCCGTGATGGGACCCCGCTTGCCAGCCCCGACGGTGATCCGATCCACCGAGCGGATGGGGGCGATCTCGACCGCGGTGCCGGTGAAGAACGCCTCGTCGGCAATATAGAGGAGCTCACGCGGAATCGCGCACTCACGCACCTCGATACCGCGCTCCTTCGCCAGGCGGATGATTGCATCCCGCGTCAGGCCACCCAGTACCGAATGCGCCAGGGCCGGGGTCATCAACACGCCATCCTTGACCACGAACAGATTCTCGCCCGAGCCTTCGCTGACCGTGCCATCGGTCGACAGCCCGATGCCCTCCGAGAAACCGAGCCGACGCGCCTCGGCGCCGATCAGCTGGCTCGATAGATAGTTACCCCCGGCCTTCGCCAGGGCGGGCAGGGTGTTGGGAGCGACCCGCTGCCAGGAGGAGACACACACGTCCACCCCTTCCGACTCGCTCTCGCCACCGAGATACTTACCCCACTCCCAGGCCGCGACCGCGACGTCAGTCGGGGGCTCATGCTTAGGCGACACACCGAGCTCGCCGTAGCCGCGGAACACGATCGGGCGGATATACGCGCCACGGGTGAGCGAATTGCTCGCTACGACCTGCCGGCAGGCTTCGTTGATCTGCTCGGCCGAGAACGGCATGGTGATGCGATAGATCTTGGCGGAGTCGAACAACCGCCGCGTGTGATCCCGCAGTCGGAAGATAGCTACGCCGCGGGGCGTCTCATAGGCGCGTACGCCTTCGAACACCGAGGAGCCGTAATGAAGCGCATGCGACAGCACGTGTACCGTGGCTTTCTCCCAAGGGACGAGCTTGCCGTTGAACCAGATGAATTGCGTCGCTGGAATGGGCATGAACTTGAGGCTCCCAGATTTAAACCGCGGTCTGCGCCACACGGGCGGCGGCGCCGGCGCGCTCTTCGCGCGAGCGGTTGCCCGCCTGCGCGAGCTCGATACGGTTGATGACTTCGAGAAAGGCCTTGGTGCTCGACTCGATGATGTTGGTGCTGACGCTCGAGCCGCGATAGGTGCGTTGATTGTATTCAACGTAAACCACGGCCTCGCCTTGCGCGTCCTCGCCCTCGGTGACGCCATGCACCTCGAACTTGCGGAGCATGACGTTGACGCCCGTCGCCGCCTCGATCGCCTTGAAGGCGGCATCGACCGGACCATCACCGGTGCTGGTGCATTCGGCCGTACGACCGTCGGCGTGCTGCAGCCGGACGATAGCCTCCGCCGGCACATTCATATGCGCGACGGTCTGCAGGTCGACCAGGCTCCACGGCCCAACCGCCGCACCCTCGGCGCGGAGCACGAGCGCCTCGATATCGCCATCGAAAAGCTCCTTCTTTTTGTCCGCGAGGGCCTTGAACTCCTCGAACACGCGGTTGAACTCCGCCTCGTCGAGCTCGAAGCCCAGCGCCTTCACGCGGTCCCGGAAGGCGTGGCGTCCGCTGTGCTTACCTAATACAAGATGACTCCGCGACAGACCGACGTCCTCGGGACGAAGAATCTCGTACGTGGAGTGATGCTTCAGCATGCCGTGCTGGTGAATGCCGGCCTCGTGAGCGAAGGCATTCTCGCCGACGACCGCCTTGTTGCGCGGAATCGGCATACCGGTGATGCTGGAGACGAGACGCGAAGTAGGGTACAGGCGACTCGTCTGAATTCCGGTCGCAACGTTGAAGAAGGCCTCGCGGGTCTTCAACGCCATGACCACTTCCTCGAGCGAGCAGTTGCCCGCGCGCTCGCCGATTCCGTTGATGGTGCACTCGACCTGCCGGGCGCCGGCGACGACGGCGGTCAGGCTGTTCGCCACCGCCATACCCAGGTCATCGTGACAGTGGACCGACAAGCGGATGCCATCGATCCCGCGGACATTCTTGCGGAGGTACCGGAACAACTCCGCGAACTCGTCCGGCACGGTATAGCCGACAGTGTCCGGGATGTTGACCGTCCGCGCGCCCGCCTCGATCGCGGACTCGACCACCTGCGCCAGGAACTCGAGCTCGGTGCGCGAGGCGTCCTCCGGTGAGAACTCCACGTCATCACACAACTCGCGAGCGATCTTCACGCCCTCAACGGCCGTACGCAGGATCTCTTCCTGCGCCATGTTGAGTTTGTACTGACGGTGGATCGCGCTGGTGGCCAGGAAGACATGGATGCGATGGCGGGGCGCGTCCTTCAAGGCACGCGCGGCCAGCTCGATGTCGTCCCGGTTGCAGCGGGCCAGGCCGCAGATCGTTGCGCCCTGGACCTCGCGAGCTACCGCGTTGACGCTCTCCCAATCCCCACGCGAAGCTGCCGGGAATCCCGCCTCGATTACATCGACACCGAGCTCGGCGAGAGCGCGTGCTACGCGCAGCTTCTCCGGCTGGGTCATGCTGCAGCCGGGC
>Ga0268266_10000633_pt1 | contig 47801 bp, 58 predicted proteins | sample KBSS13metaG_FD_190356 | JGI IMG/M metagenome (GOLD analysis project Ga0268266, IMG submission 190356) | Switchgrass rhizosphere microbial communities from Kellogg Biological Station, Michigan, USA - KBS S1-3 metaG (SPAdes) (version 2) | ecosystem: Host-associated > Plants > Roots > Rhizosphere...
CTGTACGGACTTCCCCGAGTTCGTCGACGCGTGGCTGGCCGACGACTACCTGTACTACACGTTCTGAGGGGGCTCGGATGAGCAAGACCGCGTGCGGTGACCACCTCCACTACGACTCCCAGACGCTGGCCGAGAACGCGGTGACCCTGCACCTGCTGTCTCTCCCGAACTGCGGGGGGATCGACTGGTTCCCGTGCGGAGACCACTTCCACATCGGGCATCGCTCAATCACGATCGGCAACCGGTGCAAGAACGACCCGGAGCACCTCGCGATGGCCGAGCGCAGGCGTCACGGCTGACAACGCTCGTTGTGAGTGTGGTCGGCGTACGGCGGGGGAGGGTCTGGACATGACCGGGATGATGGAGCCATGAGCCTGAAGACCTGCTCGCGATGCGGAGAGAGCAAGCCGACCTCGGAGTACTACAAGCATCCCCAGACGAGGGATCGACTTGCGCCCCACTGCAAGGCCTGCGACAACAAGCGGTCCCGGAAGGCGACGGGGACCAAGATCAACCGGATGCGGGCCCGTCACCGCGCGGTGGCCGATCTGATCGCCTTCCACGAGGACGAGTTCGTTGTCCTCCTGAGCATCCGTCTCGCCGAGGCCAAGGAGGAGGCCGAGGCGCTGGCGGCGACACCCGAGGCCATCGAGCACTACCAGTCCGAGCCCGTCCGGCTGAAGCCTGGCCAGCGGATGATGGGTCAGTCCGCCCGGGATCGGATCGACGTCGCCAGGTGTCCCGACTGCATCAAGCACCACGACCGCGGTCACGTCTGTGCGGCTTGCGGGGCGTCGCCGACGCGACGTCCGGACCCGAAGATGCTGCCGGCAGAGAAGGGCTGCGGGTGCGCTCCCACGATGCCCACCGTCCGGACTCCCGACGGCTGGGTGTGTCAGGGCTGCGGATGGGGGCAGTCCAAGCAGGTCCCCTCCGGCGTCAGGCGGCCCACCGAGGTCGATCTCGGCGCGTTGGAGGAGTTCAACGCCGGGACTCGACGCGCGGCGGCGGCCCGCTGATGCCAGCCGTTGTCCAGCGCCCGAGCCGGGAGATCCTCGAGCAGGCGGCGTCGAGCCTGATGGTCTACGGCATGCTGCGCCAGGCCCAGGGCCGCGACATGGCCTTCGAGCAGTGGTGCGACATCCTCGAGCTCGACTCCCACGAGCGCGCCGGCCTGGCTCACGTCAGGATCGACCTGCTGCAGCGGATGGCTCGCGGTGAGCTCGTCTACGACGACATCGACTGGTCGAACACCGACCGGGACCGGCGGGCATCCTCGACGGGCACCGAGTTCATCGACAGCCTGGAGGGCTGGTTCGCATGACGACGCTGGTGGTGGTGCCGACCCATCACTTCGGCCTGCTGGCGGTCAAGGCGGGCCTGATCGACCCAGAGGCCGAGCACTGGGAGTGCGTCCAGCGCCTGGGGTACGCCAGGGGCCGGACGTTCGACAGCTGGCGTTATCTCGACTCCCTCGACCAGCCACCAGGTCCCGGCGCCCGCAGTGAGGTGGTCGAGGCCTGGCTGGCGCGCGACGAGAGCCCGTTCCCGCCGCTGGCCCCAGACGTCGTCGCGAGCCTCGACATAATGGTGGCGCTCTCACGTCCCTGAGGGTCTGGACAGCCCATGCGACCCTGATCCCATGACCCTGATCCAGATGCTGGCCGCGTCGCTCGCGTTCGTGTGGGTGATGGCGGCGCCGGCGAGAAAGACCCTCGAGCTTGTCCGGCTCGTCATCGTCACCTGCAACGACGACTGGGCGTCGGCCGGCTCGAACATGCTGGAGCTGCTGCGCGACACCAAGCCCGACATCATCTTCATCCAGGAGGGCAAGCGGGCGAACTACGCCGCGCTGAAGCACCCTGCCACGCGTCTGCGGCTGCTCCCGCCCGAGGAGTGGCTGGTCCACCAGGACCTCTCCAGTCAGGCTCGCGCCGGCTCGGTGGTCATCGTGCGCAAGGCCACGGTGCCGTTCCTCGGCAAGACGGGCTTCACCTTCGCCGTGAAGGCGGCGGGACTCCTGCCGCGCTGGGTCGCGTGGGTCCGGGCTCGGGTCCACGGCGTCCTGCTGCTCCTGTTCTCCGCGCACCGCCCGCCTGTGCGCGTACGACGATTCTGGCACCCGTTCGACATCGCCCTGTGGGCCAGGCTCAGGCTGGCGCTGCTGGCGGGCCGGATCATCCTCGGCGGGATGGACTCCAACGAGCACAGCGGTCCGAGCAGGATCCCGAAGGGCCTGAAGTGGGTTGCGGTGGGCGACTCGATCGACGGCTTCATCCTCTCCGGGCAGGTGCGCGTCATGTCGATCCGCGAGCTCCCGAAGGGCACCAGCGACCACCACCCGGTCGCCGCGGTCGTCGAGATCCCGGTCAGAGTTCGCCACAGGCGGTAGAGTGCTCCTCGGTCGGGTGACCCCGTGGGTACTCGCAGCCGCTCCCTTATCCCATCGAGCACGAGGTTGAGCTATGGCTGTGAAGTGTGTGTTCTACGTCGCTGAGGTCACGAAGACGGCGAACGGGTCCGGCAGGATCAAGGCGACTCCGGTCGCGAAGGGGCCGTACGGCGACTACAGCAAGTGGACGCCGAGCGGGAGCTTCGAGATCACGTCGCTGAACGAGAAGGCGACCGAGTGGTTCGAGTCGATGATCGGCAAGGACATGGTGCTCCTGGCGTACGAGGCCTCCGAGGAGGATCTCATCGCTCCGGCGACGGAGTAACCCGGTTGCGCGCAATTCGCGCGTAATTCACCCTGGAGGGGTGACCGACCTGCTGCACGACCACCTCACGCTGGGCTTCCGGCGCGGTTGTGCTGCCTGCGCACAGGTACAGGTAGATCTGGTCCGATCAAGGAAGGTGGGTGCCGTTGAGCGGCGTCCACGGCTCGTTCCGGTAGGGTGAGAAGCGATCATCCTCAGGGTCCGAGAGGCCCGTCCCGTGCGCAATGCGGGACGGGCCTCTCGTCATTCCGGGGGTCTGGACAGGTCGTGCGATGCTGAGATGACCGAGGAAAGGATCCCGCCATGAAAAGCGTGCTCGAGCAGTCAGCGATCAGCCTGTCGATCCCGGAGGCCCGGGCCAAGGTCGCGGAGTATGTCCGCGCGGTCCGCGAGCGTCACAACGCCGAGGACATGGCGATCCTGCGCGGCTACCGTGCGCTGGCCAGGGGTCACCAGGTGATCGACCTGCCGAACGTGATCAGCCGCGGCGGGGTCTTCGAGGAGACCGGCCTGCCGCGCCTGGCGGTCGCCACCTCGAACCACGAGTTCGTCCACGTCGAGCGCAGTAGGGACGGCGGGGTCACCTTCCAGCCCGAGCAGTGGATCAACCCCCGTCGGCGCAAGGACGTCTATCGCTGCCCGGTCGGCACCCTGCCCGACATGGCCTACCCGAACCATCTCGGCTGGGGCCTGTGGGGCGGCCGTCAGCGCGCGATGGTCCCGCACGTTCCGCCGGCACTGAGGCCTGTGCACTCCCTCGACGGCTACGCCACCCTGTTCGAGGTCGACGAGTGGGCGCCGGACCCGACGGCTCCGGTCGACCCCGCGCTGCTCAAGCACATCGGCGGCGACCTGTACGCCGTGCTCGCGACGTGGGACCTCTCCGAGCTGGAGCGGTCGGTCCTGAACGGCCGCGTCCGGGCTTGACCAGGCCGAAGTTCCTGCCGTGAGTGATGGAGGGGCTACCTGGGACACGGCTGGCGAGCTGACGCTCGACGCGGACAATCACTTCGCCTTCGCCGATGTCACCGAGGCCGGGAGCGACAGTCCCTACAACCATGCCTGGTGGACCTACACCCCGACTGCCTCCGGGTTCCTGAACCTCGACACCTTCAGGACCGAGGCGACCGACCTGGCGGCTGCCGACACCCAGATCGAGATCTTCACGGGGACCACCGATGGCGACAAGGTCGACGTCGACGGCGGGTTCAACGACGACGCGCCATCGGGTGAGCAGCCGCCTGGAGCGATGTACCTCTCGAAGCTGTCGGCCCCACTCCAGGGCGGCACGACGTACCACATCCTGGTCGGGACCTACGGTGTGGACGGCGGTGGGGTTACGAGCTACGGGCTCAACGCCTCGTTCACGGCTTCCTCGGGTCCGCCGATCTATTCGATGGGCGGCATCATCATCCCGGCCGGCGGCCCGACGATCGGTTCGGCGACTCCGATCACCCTGGCCTCGATCAGCGCTCCGTTCGCGGGCTCGGCGATCGACGACGGGGTCGACACCAATCCTCACGGCTGGTTCAAGCTCGTTGCGCCCGAGCCCGGCGGGGTCGTGTACCTGATGAACATCTACTCCTACAGCGCGCTGTTCCCCTACACGGCGTACAACGCCGACCTGGCCGTCTACAGCGGGCCGCCAGGCGCTACGACGATCGGGGATCTGACTCCCGAGTCGATGACCGGGGACACCGCGATGTTCGTGGCCGGCGAGACCTACTTCATCCGGATCTCCCATGACACGGACGTGACTCCGGAGCCATTCCTGCTGGTGCTGCAGGTCAACGACTACCCCTACGTCGGCGACTGGATCCAGGACGGGGACACCTCGTGGGTCGTTGGCATCTCGACGTTGCACCACGACCTCGACACCGTCCCCTTGATCGGAGGGGTGGTGGGCGCCGGGTCGTACGCTGAGCAGTTCCTGGGCAGCTACCAGATCCGCTCGGCCCTCGGTGGACCCGAGCCGGACAACAACGGCGGCACCGGCGACGCTGCCAGGGAGCTCTCCTGGCACAACGCCCACCTGGGAAAGTTCGACTACCAGTACCTCAACAGCCCGGCGACCGATGCTGGGTACCACGGTGGGTTCGAGGAGATCCTGAAGGACGGCTCCTATGCCCCCTCGGGCTCGTCGTTCTCCTCCGACCGGTTCATCGGCGTCATCTACGGCCGATCGCCCGGCAGCGTTGGCCAGCCGGCCACGCTGACCTACACGGCCCTCGCGGACTCGATCAAGTACAACATCACCGAGGTCCTCAGCAACTTCAACCAGTTCGCCGGCCTGGCGTACCCGACGGACTTCCCTCCTGGCTTCACCGGCGACCTCGTGTGGGAGGACGACGCCACCCAGCCGACGCTCCTGGGGATCGACGTGTCTCCGGACGACACGAGCGCCGGGGACGTTGGAACCGGGGGGCACGACGGGCTGGGGATCGTGACGTGGTTCATGAAGGCCGTCCCCGCCCATGACGGTGACGAGGAGACCTGGGGTCCGAACGCCTTCGCGGCCGGAGGCACGGCTGCGACGTGGACGGGGGGCGTGAGCGACCCGGGTGAGTTCCCGGCCGCACAGGACCTGCAGCTCGACGACTACGACGGCGGCCTGGTCGAATGGACCGAGGTCGATCCGACGATCGTCACCGCCGCGATGGAGTACGAGGCTGCCGACGATCTCCCGGACGGGTTCCTGGGCGGGCTGCGGTTTGTGGGGCTGTTCCCGAACCTCATCAGCGGCTTCATCCCGTTCAAGGTTCCGGCTGGAGTGCCGGCGCTGGGGGAGGACAACATCAGGCTCGGTCGGAACTACCAGTGGATGGCTATGCGGGTCCGGCTCCGTCCGGCGAGGCGCCGCTGGGTCGGCACTCCCGCTCCGGTCGCCCCTGATCTCGCGACTCTCGACATCACCGGCGACCTGGACCCGGTCAGGCGCCGGTTCTTCGGCTGAGGTCGGCCGAGGGGCCGAAGTCTGAGGCGTGGCCGAGCAGACCGAGTGGACGCTGAAGCTGCGTCAGGCAACCACCCAGCGGTGGACGTTCGCCCTGCCCGACCCCGCGGGGGATCCGGGCGACTACGTCGACATGAGCGACTACACCCCCTACTCCGAGATCAGGACCAAGGAGCAGGACGGCGACCTGGTGCTCAACCTGACCGACAAGTTCAGCGTCATGGACGACCCTGACGGCGATGCCGGCAACGGGCGTTACCTGGTGCTCGACGTGCTGGGCGAGCACACCGCAGGGATCGAGATCCCGAAGAAGGACGGCTTCTTCGACATCTTCCTGGTCCACAACACCGACGCCGCGCTGGACCTGCTCCTGGTTGAGGCGCCGGTCGTGTTCAACCCGGCCACCACCGACATGAGCGAGGTGGAGGTGTGAGCGTCCAGGTCACCGAGCAGACCACGACGCTCGAGATCACCGAGCCTGACTCGAACGCTGTCGTCGAGGTCTCCGGTCCCGCGCTGCCGGGGCTTCCCGGCAATCCTGGTGAGCCCGGCGACCCCGGCGACCCCGGGCAGGACGGGAAGTCGGCCTACCAGGTCTGGCTCGACGCGGGGAACAGCGGGACGGTCGACGACTTCCTGGACTCCCTGCGGGGCGCTGACGGCACGAACGGCACGAACGGCACGAACGGGACCAATGGCACCGACGGCACTGACGGCACCGATGGGGATGACGGGCAGTCGGCGTACGAGGCCGCGGTCCAGGCCGGCTTTGTGGGCACGGTCGAGGAGTGGCTGGACTCCCTGATCGGCACGGACGGCGAGTCGGCGTACGAGGTCTGGCTGAGCCTGGGGAACACCGGCACCGAGCAGGACTTCATCGACAGCCTCAAGGGAGACCCGGGAGACCCCGGTTCCGGATCCGGGACTGTCACCTCGGTCAACGGCGTCGATCCCGATGTGGGGGGTGACGTCGAGCTGGGGCCGGCGGACATCGGTGCGGCCACCGCGGCCCAGGGCACGAAGGCCGACACTGCGGTCCAGCCCGGCGACCTGCCGACCCTGGCTCCCGTGGCCACCTCGGGTGACTACGGCGACCTGGACAACCTCCCGACCCTGGGGACTGCGGCCGCGCAGGACGTGGGCGACTTCGACGCGAGCGGAGCTGCTGCCACCGCGCTCACGTCGGCCGAGGGCTACGCGGACAGTGCGATCTCAACGGCCGTTGGCGCTGCCATCGGCGGGGAGGTCTCGCGCGCGGACGCGGCGTACGACCCCATCGGCGGGGCCGCAGCTGCTCAGGCGGACATCGACGCCCACCTCGCCGACACCGTCGACGCCCACGACGCCTCGGCCATCAGCTTCGCGCCCACCGGGACCATCGCCGCCGGCGACGTCCAGGCAGCCCTGGCCGAGGTCGCCTCGGAGGCCGCCTCGGCCGTCGCCTCGGAGTCCACGGCTCGCGACGTCGCGATCGCGGCCGCCATTGCCGCCCTGGTGAACTCGGCGCCCGGACTGCTCGACACCCTCGACGAGATCGCAGCAGCCCTCGGCGACGACCCGAACTTCGCCGCGACGATCACCACCGCCCTGTCCAACAAGCAGCCGCTCGACGCCGAGCTGACCGCGCTGGCCGCACTGACGTCGGCCGCCAACAAGCTCCCCTACTTCTCCAGCTCCGGGGGGGCCTCGCTCGCGGACTTCACCGCCTTCGCGCGCACCCTGCTCGACGACGCCGACGCTGCCACCATGCGTGCCACCCTCGGCCTGGGTACGGCGGCGACCCACCCGGCCACCGACTTCCAGTCGGCTGACGCCGAGCTCTCGGCGCTGGCCGGTCTCACCTCGGCCGCCGACAGCCTGCCGTACTTCACGGGCGTCGGGACGGCGTCGGTGACGACCCTGTCCTCGTTCATCCGGACCCTGCTCGACGACGCCGACGCCGCCACCGCGCTGGCCACCTTGGGCGCCCCGCCGGCGACCCGGACCATCAGCGCGGGGACCGGCCTGACCGGTGGCGGAAGCCTGGCGGCCGACCGAACGCTCGCGGCCGACTTCGGGACCGGAGCCGGGAAGGTCACCCAGGGCAACGACTCACGACTCTCGGACTCCCGGACACCCACCGCGCACGCGGCGTCCCACGCGGCTGCTGGCGGCGACGCGCTCACCCTGGACGACTCCCAGATCACGCCAGTGGCCTCCAACGCCCAGACCGGCGACTTCACCTTCGCGCTCGCCGACAAGCACCGGCGCACCCTGGCCAACAAGGCCACCGCGCTGACCGGGACGATCCCGCTGAACGCGACCGTTGCCTACCCGATCGGCACGATCCTCAGTGTGATCTGCATCGGCGCCGGCCAGTTCACCTTCGCCATCACCGCGACCGGCACGCTGCGCACCCCGCACGGCGCGAAGTCCTCGACCCAGTACGCGATGCTCTACGCGGAGAAGATCGACACCGACACGTGGGTCGTCGGTGGGGACACGACCACGTGAGCACCTGCTTCCGCCGGGCGCGCAGCGGGCTCTACGTCCCTGCTCTGACCGGCTACGCGACCGCGGTCCTGGCCGACGCGCCGTGGGGGTTCTGGCAGTGCACCGAGACGTCGGGAACGACGTTCGTCGACGCGTCCGGCAACGGCCGGAACATGACGCTGTCAGGCAGCGGGTGGACGCTCAACCAGATCGGTCCGGCGAGCTCGATGCCCAGCGTCGTGTGGCCTGCCGGTGACGGCAACTCCGCGAACACGACCGCCACGTTCAACAGTGCGACGGGGACCGTCGAGGCGTGGGTGTACCTGACCGCCAACCCGTCGGTCGACCTGTCCATCGCGGCCTGCCAGAACAACGGCGGGGGCAGCCTGACGAAGTTCCTCAAGATCACCTCGGCGGGCCTGGTGTTCTTCGGGACCACGGCATCGGTCGGAGCCACCTCGGCCAGCGCGCTGGCGCTGAACACCTGGCACCACATCGTCGGTTCGGTCGGCGCGGCCGGGACCAAGCTCCGCATCGACAAGGTCACCGTCGGGACGGCGGCCGCCACCACGTCGTCGACCTCGGCGCTGGCAGCCGCCATCCACAGGAAGCTGGGCGGTGGCACCACCACTCCCGGAGCGGTCACCATCGCGGCGGTGGCTGTGTGGGCCTCGCAGCTCAGCGACGCGCAGACCGACGCCCACTACGACGCGATGGCGATCTCCTTGGTCGGCTTCGGTGGCTCGGCGGCGACCGAGAAGGCCGGCGGTGGCAGCACGCTGACGGTGCCGTACCCGGCGTCGGGCATCGCCGCCGGAGACGTCGCGGTCGCCTACGTCTCCTCCAACAGCTCGCTGCTGATGAGCGACAACAACGGCTGGACGGTGGCGGTCACCCACTCGGGCGGCCCGACCGACACCGTCGTCCCGAGCATCACCCTGCTCTGGAAGGTGATGACCGGCTCGGAGAACGGGACCAACGCCACCATTACCCTGCCCTCGACCGCGGTCGCGATCGGCCGGATCGCGGTGTGGCGCGGCGTCAGCAACTCCAACCCGATCGACGTCACAGCGACCTTCCGCGACCAGACCACCGCCTCGACGACGCAGGCGATCCCGACGCTGACCCCCACCATCCCCGGCGCCGTACTGATCGCGGCCTCGTGCCTGAACTCGACCACTGCCCTGATCACCAGCATCGCCGGAGCGGGTGCGTTCACGCTCTGGGGCAACCTGGTCTCCGGCACCCGGGCGGCCGGGGTCGGCTACTACATGTTCGCCGGCGGCGCGACCGGAACGGTCACCGTCACGTGGAACGCCTCGGCGCGCGGTGAAGGCGTGATGCTGGCGCTGCGGCCGGCCCACACCTGAGTCAGCGCCCGCGTACGGCCTCGAGCGTGTTGCCCTTCGTCCGGCTGCACCAGTCCGAGCCGATGTCGAGCTCGGTCGCGGCCTCGGCCATCGAGAGCCCCTCGGAGTAGTACAGGAGCGCGAACGCGCGCTCGCGCCCGGGCATGCGCGCGAGGCGCTGCGCGACCAGGGTGCGCACCTCGGCGACCTGACCGGCGACCTCGGCGTCTGAGTCGACCTGCTCCTCGTGCCCGGACTCGGTCAGCGCGTCCAGGGAGGCGTTCATCGACTGCTGCTCGAGGAGGGCGTGGCGTACGACGGACTCCTCGACGTCGGCGGCCACGGCGATCTGGGCGACGCTCGGCTCGTGGCCGGTGGCTGCCCAGACCTCCTCGGCTCCGGCGGCCACGGTCTTCACCCGCCGTCGGCTCACCCGGGTCAGCGGGTCGTCGTTGCGCTGGCCGTCCATGATCGCGCCGGTGATCCGCCGGGTCGCGTAGGTCTCGAACTTCGCGCCGCGGTCGGGCCGGAAGCCGTCCAGGGCCTTCAACAGCCCCCGGTGGGCGTAGGAGTGGATGTCGTCGGGGTCCTGGTGCGCCGGTGCCTTCGCGAGCGCCTGGCGGGCCAGGTAGTTGGCCAACGGCAGGAACTGGCGGACCAGGATGTCGTGAGCCTCGCGGTTGCCGTCCCAGTAGGCGGCCCAGACGGGTGCGAGCTCCTCGGGCGTCACGATCAGAGAGGGTATCCGCAGCAGCTGTGATCGGAGATGCACGTGCACGCGTCGTTGTTCGGCTGGTGGACGGCGGTCTTCCGGTCACCCCGGATGACGACCAGGTAGCAGCACTGCTTGCACGAGCACGTGCAGCCGATGTTGACCGACTTCACCAGGATGAAGTCGGGCCCGTTCAGCCAGGCCTCCATCTCGACGTCCGAGTGATCCTCGGGAGCTTGGGGTGCCCTGAGCTCGTCCACGGTGTACTCGTTGCCTCGCTCGGTGACGGCCACGTCGCGCGGGAAGTCGAACCGGGCGATCGTCTCCACGCCGTGCGGCGTCAGGATCGTCGACCCGAGTCGCGGCTCTCCGCGTACGGTTCCGGTCGCCGATGGGTCCATGGCAGCAGTAGAACACCCGCGCGCAAGACCCCGCACCGGTTTCGGGCCGAAGTCTGGGGGGTAGGACCTACGACGAAGGAGGCCACCATGGCCCGAGAGAAGGCGACGGCCACGCTGCCGTGCCCCACGTGCGGCGACGAGCTGGCGGCTGACACCCAGCCCGACGGCAGCCTGGCGGCCAGGACGTGCAAGAAGTGCCACCCGAAGACCGAGGCCGCTGCGGCCAAGGCCGACGAGCGGCTTCGTGAGCAGGGCACCTCGGTGCCGGAAGGGAGCACGGCGTGAGCGCGAAGAAGACTGCGGCCAAGCCCGCGGCGAAGAAGACCTCGACCCGCAAGCCTCGAGCGGCCGCGAAGAAGACGGCTCCGCGCTCGCGCGCGAAGAAGGCCGCCGAGGTCGAGACCTCCGTGGCGCCTCCGGTGATGTACGGCGATGTCGCCAGCGAGCCGACACCCCGCGACCCCGGCCTGGAGGGCCACCCGCTGCACAGCGTGACGTCCTCGACACTGAACCCCGCCTTCAACTAGGCTGGGCACGTCTCTCCTGGGACGCGTTCCTTGCCCGGACGTAGAAGCCCCCGACCCGGAGCCCACTCCATGGTCGGGGGCTTCGTCGTGCTCAGAAGTCCTTGCCGTAGCCCTGGTCGCGAGCGCGCTGCAGGGTGTGGCCGAGCTTGTTGACTCCGTCGCGGTCCAGGTGGACCCAGACGCCGAAGCCTCCGGCCCAGAACTGGACGAACTCATCGCCGACCGCCTGGATGACGTCCTGGTCGACGTTGGCCTTGAGCAGGATCCGCTCGATCCCAGCCCTGAGCCTGGCGCCCATCACGGGGTCGGTGCTGGCGACCTCGACATGGCCGGCCGGGTACTTGCTCCAGCCGACCTCGATGGTGCCGAGCCGGTTGGCCTCCGGGAAGGGATTCTCACCAGGCTTCGGCTCATGATCGGGAGGGATCGGCTCGAAGTGGTACTGGGAGTTCCTGATACTTGCTCGGGGCATGATGCCCTCCTTCTGCCCATCACGGGCGTAGTGGTGCGCCCGCATCACGCAGGCGAGCCGACGGTAGCACCGTCAGGGGGGTGTTGACAGCCCATGTCACGATCGCTCCGCTCCATAGTGGAGTGGGGCGCCTTCGGGCGTAGGCGGGATCGAAAGACCGCCTCGGCTAAGAGCGGACCGGACACCTCGCGCAACGGCACACGGGCGTGACTCTGGAACCTCTGACCCTGCATCCCTCGTAACGAGCGTTGTGAGAATTTTCGCTCGTGGGGGAAAGGGGGCGGCGTTCCCGGATCCGTTTCCTACACTCGGCTCCGGGCGTGAGAGGAGCGGTCGTAGTGGACGAGTACGCGCGAGGCGTGCGGTCGATCGAGTTCGTCGACGAGGCAGCGTTCCAGGCCGAGGTGATGTCCACGGCTCTGAGACTGGGCCTGCTGGCCTACCACCCGTATCGGTCTCAGAAGTCGGTCCCGGGCTTCCCCGACACCGTGATCGTCGGCGCCAGGGGAGTGCTGTACCGCGAGCTGAAGATGGCGAAGGGGAAGCCGTCGCCGGACCAGCTGCACTGGATCGCGGCGTTGACCGAGGCCGGCCAGAACGCGGGGATCTGGCGTCCGGAGCACTGGCCGCGGCTGATCGTTGCCGAGATGCAGGCGCTGGGGCGGCTGACGACGCCGCGCCCGACGATGTCGCAGGCCGAGCTCCGCAGGGCCTTGCGCCGACGCGGGCCGCGGGGGTAGGTTCCTAGATCTGTTGCGACGCAGCATGAAGGCCCTGGGTGCTCATACCGCCCGGGGCCTTCGCCTTTCCCGACGCGCCGAGCGCGTTTCGCGTTGCCAACTTTGTAACGTCCGTTCGTAGACTCTGCTCAACCTCACGGAGGAGCCGACGATCGACACCGAGGACCAGGGTCCAGCCACACCGCCGACGTTCCAGGTGCACACCCCCAGCGGCGGGTATGCCCAGCTGCTGCACCAGCGCGAGAAGGTGTTCTACGAGCAGGCCCGTGATCGGTACGCGGTCGACTTCTCCTTCACCGCGGCCAGTGACCAGCGCTCGCTGGACCGGCTGCTGGTGCTCGAGGTCCAGATGTTCCGGATCCAGGACTTCCTGGCGCGCGGGTCGGACTATCAGGGCGTCGACTTCGAGCCCAGCGAGCTCAACGACCTGCGCCGGGCCCAGAAGGAGATCGGCATCCAGATCTCCACCGCGATGGGCGAGCTCGGGCTCACGAAGTCCCAGCGCGACAAGGAGCAGCACGACTCAGTCGGCGCCTACATCACCAGCCTGAAGGTCCGGGCCAAGGAGCACGGGGTCAAGCGGGAGAAGGAGCTCGGCCGGGCGCTGGAGCTGATGCACGAGCTGTTCGCGACCGTGGACGCCTTCCAGCGCTCGAACGCCGCTGAGCGGGCGAAGCTGGAGCTGGAGAAGCCCGAGGACGTGCTGAAGTGGATCCAGGAGTACGTCGAGGTCGAGTTCAAGGCCGTCGACGACCACTTCCGAGCCCACCAGCAGCGCTTCTGGATCCGGGACATGTAGATGGCGCGGCCAGCGAAGGCGGACGGTTGGAAGCGGGTCCTCGAGCAGCGGCCCGAGGAGGACACGACCGACGCGGCGTACTGGTCAGGCGTGCTGGCCGACCGGCCCGACGTGCTGCACCGGCTGCTGGCCGACGTGCACCGCTCGGCGTACGGCGCCACCCGGCCGCCGACGCTGGAGGACCTGTGGGACCTGGTCGGGGAGCCGGCGTTCAGCCACGAGCCGTTCCCGGTGGCGTTCCGCGAGGTGCTCGGCGACCGGTCGATGTCCCAGATCGCGATGCGCGCGGGCATGCACCGGGCCACGCTGCTGCGCTACGTCACCGAGGAGCGCCCGATCGTGTCCGCCCAGGACCTCGATGGCTCGATGCGCCGCCTGGAGGTCGTGGCCCGCGCGCTGGTCGTGCACCCGTCGTACTTCAGCGAGTGGCGGCGCCTGTGGATCATGACCCTGATCGACGGGGCGTTCTCGGGCCGGCCGGAGCTCTCGGTCAGCGTCTACCGTCGGTTCAGCGCTGTGGTGACTCGCAACGCCCGTTCTGAGGTGGGTTGATGGGCATCTACTGCGGCTATCGGATCGGCGACCGGGTGGTGATCCACAACCCATCGGAGAAGATCAGCGACTGGAGGGGCACAGTCGTCTCGGTGACCTTCAGCGACGATGGCGCACCGAAGCACTGCAGGGTCGAGTGGACGGGGACCAACTCCCTGGGGGATCGCTTCGTCGACACGGTGGGCATGGAGTTCTTCGAGATCAGGCTTGATCCTGAGTTCCTCGACGTGCCGGTCGACCGCAAGCCGGAGACCGTGGAGAGGTGGCTGGCCTCGTGAGGATGGGGGACCTGGTCCAGTCGAGGGCGATCATGGGCTACCCGATCGGTCGACTCGCCGAGGACCCGAAGTTCAGCCCTACCGGCGAACTGGTGGCAATGGTGGTGTGGGAGGAGGGCGCTCAGACCGTCAGCGGAAAGAAGACTGGCGTGTACGTGGTCAGCACGCTGGAGCTGGTGGAACTTCCCGATCTGACCGACGAGACAGCGCTGGAAGGGTGGCTGGCCTCATGAGCGCCATCCCCATGCTCGACGACGAGGAGCTCTACCTCGCGGCGATCTTCGACGACCCGTCCGGCATCGAGCTCGCCGAGCTCACCTGGATCGACGAGGAGTCGCCCGACTCGATCTTCCGCTGCTGGGACTTCCAGTGGCCCCTGTACCGCAACGACTCGGTGTACCAGATCGACCACATGGGCCGGTCGCTGGGCAAGTCGGTCGGCATCGAGATGCGGGCCTTCGCGTTCCCGTTCAACTTCGCCGGCCGCGAGATGCTGATCACCGCTCCCGAGCTCAACCACCTCCGGCCGGTCACCGACAAGATCGAGCACCGGTTCCGCTCCACCCGGCTCGGTGAGGCGATGCTCCCGCGCACGCGCGGGCAGGGGATCAACCACCAGCCGCAGTTCCAGGCCTCCTTCATCAACAACGCCAAGATCATGAGCCGGCTCCCGAACCGCGACGGCCGCGGCGTGAAGGGCCAGCACGCGATCGTCATCGAGATGGACGAGGGCCAGGACTACCCCGAGGCCGGGTGGATCGAGCTGATCGAGACCATGAAGTCGGCCTCCGAGGGCGCCCAGTGGCGCGTGCACGGGGTGTCGCGAGGCCTGCGCGACCGCTACTACAAGTACACGGTGGGGGAGAACCCGGATCTGCCGTTCTACGTCCACCGCTACATGGCCATGCACCGGCCGTCGTGGTCGGACACCGAGCGGAAGGCCAAGGTCGCGGTCTACGGCGGCACCGACGAGCACATCGACTACCGGCGCAACATCTACGGCGAGCACGGCGACATCACCAACTCGCTGTTCGTGCTGCACCGGCTGATGGCCAGGGTCCGGATCGCGGAGACGAAGTGGGCCACCCAGTACAACGAGGACATCTACACCCGGATCATGCTCTCCGACGAGCTGATCCGCGCTTCGGGTGCCCCGATCGAGCTGTTCCTGCAGTTCCCCGAGACCCACCTGGAGGAGCGCTACTTCAACTTCTGGGGCGGCCAGGACGTCGGCTTCACCCGCGACCCGTCGGAGCTGCTGATCTTCGGCGAGCTCGAGCACCCGCTCAAGGAGCGCCGTGACGCCGGCGTGACGCTGCTGCGCCTGCTCACCCGGGTCCACATGATGCGGGTCTCGGCCGACGACCAGGCCGCGGTGGTCAACCACGTGTTCGGCTTCTACGGCGACCGTCTGCGCCGGTTCGCCCTCGACAAGACCGGCAACGGCCTGCCGCTGTGGCAGCAGCTCGACCCGGCCGCCGTGGGCACCGCGATGAACCTGCGTCGTACGCCGGACCACGTCAGCCAGCGGGTGAAGGGCTACGGCTTCTCCAACAAGGTGGCCGTGGAGTTCGACGACCGCGAGCTCGAGGGCGACGAGAAGCCGGAGGACGCGGTGATCCAGAAGAACGTCGTCTCGTTCGCCGCCGACGAGCTGCGCCGCCTGGTCGACACCGACGGCATCGAGCTGCCCTACGACCAGGACCTCCTCACCGAGTGGCAGGGTCAGGAGATCCAGTACGTCCGCGACGAGGGCTCGGCGGCCGGCCGGAAGACCAAGATCATCGGTGGCTCCCTGCACACCCTCGACGCCGCCTTCATGATGATCGCCGGCAAGAAGCTGATGAACATCGAGGAGGCGTTGAAACAACATGAGGCGCCGCGCGGCCCGGTGTTTGCACGGTTCGGCTGAGTTCGCGAGACTTCAGCGACGTTCGGCGGACTTGACCGTCGACATGCACGGAGAGGGCCGAAGTTACCGTCATGCCGACCAGCGAAGTGAAGGACGGGACCGACTTCCGGCCCCCACAGGCCGACATCCCCGACGTCAGCAGCATGGGCAGTGACTTCTTCGCCGACCCGCTCGAGCGGCTGAACCCACCCGGCTTCCTCGGCACCCGCGAGCAGATCGAGGCCGAGCTCGACATGATCGCCGCCTCGATCCGCACCTTTCACCGGGTCCAGCCCGACCAGGTCATGAAGTACTGCGCCGGCTACACCGCGCGCCTGACCGAGCTCCGGGTGCTCCTGCACCGCGTCGAGTCGACCAACCGGCAGTACACGCGCCTGCGCACCCAGCAGGTCGACAAGTACGTCGAGGAGCTCGACCGGCAGTGGAAGACGGCCTCCCGGCTGGTCGAGGTCATGCGCCAGGACCTCGCCCTGAGCGGGGCCCAGGTATGACGATCGAGGTCGTCCACGGCGTCGAGACCTACACCGAGCCCGAGACCGGCTTCGGCTGGGTCAACGACACCAACGGCGCGGTCTCGGTGACCACTCTCGAGCCGACCGTGCGCAAGGTCGCGCGCCAGGTCGCGCGCTGGATGGGCGGCGAGGACCCGCGGTCGCGCGGTGGCGGCCCGAACATGATCAACCGCCAGTCCTACTCCGCGCCCTCCACGCCCTTCGCCACGATGCACGTGGCCCACCAGGCCGTCGAGAACGACGACGTCGTCGGCGGGGTCGTCGACGTCACCGAGGGCCTGATGTTCCAGGGTCAGCAGTTCGAGAGCGAGGACCAGGAGGAGTCCGACATCTTCAACCAGATCGCTCGGGATCTGAACCTCGACGAGCTCGCCCGCCAGTGGCACCGCGAGGAGTTCACCTACTCCCAGGTCGTGGTCGGCTTCTGGTGGGCCCGGAAGTCCTACCGGGTCCGGCTGAAGACCGAGCAGAAGAAGCGCTCGAAGAAGACCTACGACCTGTGGGCGCCGACGGCCCTGACCTTCCTGGACCCCCGCAAGGTGGTGCCGCTGCAGCCCGGTCCGTTCGGCCAGGACCGGCTCGCCTGGCAGGCCGGTCAGGACGAGTACGCCGCCTACATGGTCGCCTGGGACACCGGTGCGTACGGCGACGCGCTGATGCGCGAGTTCTTCAACGGCCCCGTCGCCCTCTCCGAGGTCGAGAAGCAGTACCTGCGCGGGATCGGGGTGTTCCCGGAGTACCTGATCGCCCTCAACCCCGATACGGTGCGCCGGTTCTGCCGGACCAAGTCGCACTACGAGCGCTTCCCGACCAACCGGCTCAAGCGGACCTTCCCGCTGCTCGACCTCAAGCAGCACCTGGAGGAGGCCGACCGGGTGACCCTGGTGGGCGCGGCGAACTACATCCTGCTCGTGCGCCAGGGCTCCAAGGAGGAGCCGGCCACCCAGCCCGAGATCGACAACCTGCAGGAGAACTTCAAGGTCATCGCGAAGGTCCCGGTCGTGGTCGGGGACCACCGGCTCAGCATCGACATCATCACCCCCAAGCAGGACCAGACGCTGGACAGCGGGAAGTACGACACCCTCGACCGCCGGATCATCTCCACGACCCTCGGCGCGCTCACCGTCGCCTCCTCCGGCCAGCGCAACGAGTCGACGCTGACGATCGCCCGCGGCGTCGGACGCCTCCTGGAGTCGCGCCGGCAGATGTACCGCCGGTTCATCGAGGAGCACGTGTGCCGGGCCATCGTCGACCACCCGCGCAACGAGGGGAAGTTCGACACCGAGCCGAACCTGGCGTTCACGCCGCGGCTGATCCAGCTCGACTCCGACGCGGAGTTCGTCAAGGCCGTGCTCGCGCTGCGCACCCAGAAGGAGCTGTCGCGGGCCTCGGTGCTGGAGACCTTCGGCTTCGACCAGGGCGTGGAGGCGATGCGCCGCGAGATCGAGGCCGAGGAGTACGACGACATCTTCCAGACCGCCGTACCCTTCGACTCCCCGGACAACCAGGCGGGTCCCGGCCAGCAGCAGCCGGGCCAGCCGGGCCAGCCGGGTGGTCAGCAGCCCGAGGCCCCGAAGGTCTCCGGGGCTCGAGGCGGGCGCCCCAAGGGCGGCGGGAAGCCCAAGCAGTCGCCGCAGGGCGCGATCGACTAGGAGATGGCCATGCGAGAGAAGTCCAAGCTCGACCTGATGTACGAGCTCAAGGAGAAGTACGGCACCCCCTCCCCCATCGGGCCTTCAACTCCCGTCACAACGCCCGTTGCGACGGATCTGAGCGTGGAGAAGGCGTTCGTGACCCAGGGTCGCGGCCGGACGGTGATCACCGCGCCGCTGCGCGAGATCGCTGCGGTCAACGAGGGCTTCACCTACCTCCACGGCCGGTTCGTCGAGGCCGACAACCCCAACGGCAACGGCGCGCTGTGGACCACCGAGGACCTCCAGATGGGCGAGGCCACGGTCGCCGGCGGTCCGCTGAACTGGCTGCACGACGACACCCACATCGTGGGCTGCCTGATGAACGGCCACCTGGTCACCGCTCGGGAGGCGGCTGACGCCGGCAACGCCGAGATCGGCACCCACATCACCTCGACGTCGGCGATGTGGAAGTTCCTGTTCCCCCGCGAGGCCGACATCGCCGAGAAGGCCGCGGCCGACCATCAGCTGTACTACTCGATGGAGTGCCTCTCGCGCGCCGTCGCCTGTGTCGACGCGCCGGGTCGGGCGGGCTGTGGCGAGGAGTTCTCCTACGAGGACTTCGACTCCAAGCGCGCGTGCGCGCACCTCAACGCCCGCTCGAGCGTCAGCAGGTTCGTCGACCCGTTCTTCCTCGGCGGCGCCGTGATCGTGCCGCCGGTCCGGCCGGGCTGGGCCAACGCCGACGTCGAGGTCGTGCGCCAGGCCGCGGCCACCGCCGAGAAGGCCGACCTCGATGATCTCACCACCGAGCAGGCGCGTGGGCTCGCGGCCGCCATCCTCACCTGGGCGAACCGGTGACGGCTGAACAGATGCAGGCCGTCGAGAACGAGCTGATCCGGAAGTTGCGTGATGGCGAAGCGCTCCTGCATGTCGAGGCGTATCGGCAGCTCGACCTCGTTCCCCCGAGTCATCAGACCTACGACGTCGAGGCCTGGCTCGCTCGCGACTGAGTTCCGGAACGGGCGTTAGTCGGACTGCTCCGACGCGCTGACCGAAGTCCCCTCTCGAACAGGCTGGTCGAGCTCGCTCGGCCCGTACACGAGTGAGGAGGACGGCATGGCGGACGACACCGGGAAGGTCTACCAGGAGAGCGAGCACCTCGCGATCCTTGCAGACCGCGTCTCCACGGAGACGGCAACCCTGACCGCCCAGCGCGACCAGCTGGAGAAGGACCTCACCGAGGCCCAGAACAAGCTGGACGCAGCTGACAGCGCGAAGGTGGCTGCCGAGCAGGCCCGTCAGAAGGCCGAGGAGGAGCTCACCGCGTTCAAGACCGAGACCACCGAGCGCGAGGCCGCGGCCGCGCGCAAGGACACCCGGATCAAGGACATCCAGGAGCGGGCCCCGCACCTGACCGACGAGTGGTTCGCCGACGAGAAGCGCGTCGAGCGGATCATCGCCCGGTCCGACGAGGACCACGAGGCGTACGTCGCCGACCTCATCGCCTCGGTGCCGCCCGGCACCGAGCCCGCCAAGCGCGAGGTTCCCCGGGAGACCGCGATGCAGGGCAAGCAGGTCGCCGGCGACGAGGCCAAGACCAGCGCAGCCCGGGGCTTCCTGATGCGCAACTACGAGGGCACCCCCACCCAGAAGCAGGAGGCGTGAGATGGCTAGCGACTACGGCCTGAACTTCGGCTTCCGGCGCAGCGACGAGTCGAACGCCACGCGTGAGGGTCGCCAGAAGACCCCCGCCACGGGCTCGGCCCTCCTGCTCGGAACGGCCGTCCAGCTCGACCCGGCCGCACCGGGCTACCTCAAGCAGTGCGCGGCCGACGCCGACCCGATCACCGGCCTCCACGGCCTCCTGGTCCAGGAGGAGTCGCACCTGCCCTCGATCTTCGGGGCTCCGGGCCCGGGTCTGGGTCACGACTCCATCGACCTCGGGGCCGCGAAGCTCGACCAGCTGTCGACGATGTGGGGCGGGCCGAGCAAGGTCTGGTTCCGCAACACGCCCGCCTACGCCCGCGGCAGCCGCTCCAAGGCCGCCGTCACCATGTTCGTCGCCGCCGGGGTCGCCGTGGGCGACAAGCTCGGGTGGAACGGGACGCGCTGGGCCGAGTCCGCCTCTCACGGGTGGATGGTCGTCACCGCCGTGGACCTCTCGGTCTCCGGCTCCGAGTACTGCGAAGCAGTCCTGAACTTCTGAGAGGGGGAACGGTCATGAGCAGCACGATGAGTAGCTTCCTTCGGACGCGTGGGGCCCTCGACCCGTTCGGTCGACCCAAGACCGACGACGTCGCGGCCTACGAGCGGGCCAAGGCCGCCCTCGACACGGAGGCGCGGGAGAACTGGGACAACCCGACCTGGCACCGCGAGCAGGCGGCGATCCTGAACGACCGGTTCGACTACGGGTTCCAGTTCGAGAACCTGTTCGGCACGTACTTCGAGGTGCGCAACGTCGGCGAGTTCGACATCGTCACCATCACCGAGCGCCGGGGACTCCAGGTCTTCTGGACGGCGCGCGGCGGCTACATCGACGAGACGCAGCTGAAGTCCGAGCGGTTCGACGTCCCCCGGGACACGATCGGGTTCCACGTCAGCGAGTTCGAGGACAAGCTGCGGGCGAACTACGCCGAGACGATCGAGGAGCTCGTGTCGCTGGCACTCCAGCGGCTCGACGCCGAGGTCAACCGGCGCATGTTCAACCTCATGCAGGCGGCGATCCCGTCGTCCTCGCCGTACTACGTCGACGCGGCGTCCGGGATGGACCTGTCCGACCTGAACACCGCGCTGCGCGAGGTGGCTGACGTCGTCAAGCCGAACAACGGGGTGCGCCCGCCGATCACCATCGCCGGCCGCGCCACGATGATCGACAAGATCTCCGACGTCGTCACCGACCCGGCCGCGCTGTACGACCCGGAGGCCACCTCGGAGATCCGCCGACTCGGCCGCCTGGGCGTCTACCGCGGGGCGAACATCGTCCGCATCGACAACTACACCGACGAGAACGACGCCTCCTACATCCCGGACAACGAGCTCTGGGTCTTCGGTGGCACCGTCGGCGTCTTCGCCAAGTACGGCGGGATGCGCACGAAGAACTGGATCGAGAACACCGTGGACTACTACCACGCTCGCGGCCGCATGGACGCCGGCGGTGTGGTCTACGCGCCCCAGCGGGCCCGTCGCATCGTCGACGGCACCGTCTGAGGATCGACCCCCCCGAGAGCCCCTCGCCCATTACCGGGTGAGGGGCTCTCGCTCGTCCGAAGTACCCCTCGGAAACTGAAACTGAGATCCGGACCTGAGGAGTGCCCATGCCTGACGTGCCCGACGCCTTCGCCCTCGACCCGACATCGGTGAGCGAGGAGGAGCTGGACCTGGCCCACTCCGACATCACCCCGGCGCCCTTCCCGGACCTCGACGACGTCCAGGACGACGAGCCCGAGGACATCGCGACCCTGGTGGCCATCGTGGCCGCCTCGATCCCGCAGCGCATCGCCAACGCGAAGGCGCTCAGCGACAACCACACCTTCGTCGGCGTCGCCAGATGCCAGAGCGTTGTACGCGGGCCGATCCTCGGGCTCCCGGCTCGAGACGCCACCGCGGCCATCGCCGGCCACAACAGCCACCCGTTCCACCCGATCGACGACCCGGCCTCGATCAAGGTCCCTCGTGGCGGCATCGGGTTCGGGTTCAACGGTCGCGCCGGCCACACCTGGCTCGAGCTCGGCGCCTACAAGGGCTCCGCGCTGGTGCGCACCACCGACTTCCACGAGAACGGCTACGTCGGCGTCGCGCTGCGCTCGAACATGCTCGAGTGGTGCAGCGCGTCCAGCTGGGGCTGGGGCGAGTCCGACAACGGCTTCGACGTCTGGCCGGACCCGGCCAAGCCGAAGCCCGACCCGCCCGAGCACCAGTTCCATCTCTGGCCCTGGGAGCGCAAGGTCCGGTTCCTGCGCAACGAGGCCAACCGCGAGCGTCCGGACCATCCGGCGATCGCGCGTCACCTCGACGCGTGGGCGGACCGCATCGCGGCCCGCAACGACCCCAAGAAGAAGAAGGGATGATCCGATGAACCGATTGAGGAACCTGTGGGGTGAGCCGGTCGCGCTGTGGGCCGCCATCCAGGCTGGCGTGCAGATGATGATCGCCTTCGGGTGGCTCAGCGGGATCGGCCTGGACGGCCAGGACTCGATGGCCGCTGTCGGCGTCGTGCTCGCCGCGGCCGCCGCCGTCCACCTGGCGCTGTTCACCCACCAGACACTCCTGGCTCCCGTCGTGCAGCTGTTCCAGGCTCTGGCGGTCCTCGGGGTGATCTACGGCGTCAAGATCACCGACGACCAGTCGGCGTTGGCGATCACGTTCATTACGGCGATCTTCGCATTCGGCCATCGACAGTCGACTTCGCCGAGTGCTACCGCTGACCTCAAGCTGGCCGCGTGACGACCCTGGACGACGTCGCGGCGGCCGCGCGCGCCGCGGCGGACTCCTACGGGCAGGAGCGGTACGTCCAGGGCGGAACGGACCAGGCCGCTGCCGACAAGACGCTCATCGACAGCCTCAACGCGAGCGTCCAGAAGTGGCAGAGTGACTACAACGCCCTGCAGGCCGAGTTCGACCAGTACAAGCGGGACAACCCGGCCGGAGGCACACCGCCGCCCCCGCCCCCGCCGTCGCCTTCGGGGACGATCTTCTCGGCGTACGCCGGTCCTGACGGGACGATGGCTGGTCAGACCCCGGAGTCGCGCGACCGGGTGTCGAAGGCGCTGGGGGTGCCCGTGCTGCCCGCCGACCGGGTCTACTCCGGCACCGGCTTCGGCAAGGCCATCCAGTGCCCGTCGAAGCTCGTCGCGGTCTCCTACGGTCAGGTCAAGGCGATGGCTGCCGGCGATGCGTCGGTGAAGGCGAGCCTGGTCACCGAGCTGAAGGCCCTCGCGGCCAAGACCAGCCAGGTCTTCCACGTCTCGTGTGACCACGAGGTCGACTCGAAGATCCGGAAGGGCACCTACACCGCGGCCGACGTGAAGAAGGCGCACGCGGCCTTCGCCACGCTGGTCCGCTCAATCGGGGCGCCGAACATCAAGGTGGCCGGCTGCTGGACGGGCTACGCCCTGACGCTGGCCAAGACCGACGCGTCGTACCCGGCGAACTACTACGACCCGGCCAGCTACGACGTCATCGCGATCGACGCCTACTACGTCACCCAGAAGACCGCAGCCGCGGCCTTCGACCCGGCGTGGAACTGGATCAAGACGCTGAACAAGCCGATGGCGATCTGGGAGATCGGGTGGTCGACGGACTCCAATCCGCAGACCGTCTCGGACACGGTGGCGGCCTCGAAGGTCCAGGAGATGATCGACTACTGGAACGGCAAGGTCGGCTACGTGCTGTTCTTCGAGTCGGTCAAGGGCGACAACCTGCTGGAGCTCCACACTGCGCCTGCCGGCGCGAGTGCGCTGTCGAAGTGGGCCGCCAAGACCCAGGGGAAGTAGTAGGCTGTCGCCGATCCCGCCTGGATCGAACCCAGGACCCCCGGAGGCCGATCGCCTTCGGGGGTCCGGTCGTAACGAGTGTTGCCAACTTTGTAACGAGGGGCCTTGACAGCCCGGGAGATGATGGCGGCACGATCTTCGAGCACTTCGAGCAGGAGGAACAGGATGAGCGAGATGACGTACGACCACCCGATCAGCGTGCAGGGCGCGATCACGGCATCGCCCAGCAAGCCGCCGGTGCACGAGGCCCAGGACCGGCTCGAGATCGAGGTCGACGAGCTCAGTGGCGCACTGGCTCGACTGTTCGACCAGCTGAAGCCCATCCTCACGCCGGAGAACGACGGCGTCGAGAAGGGTCTGATGGGCCAGCCCGAGGCGCCGCGCTCCGAGATCGCCGGGCGCACCCACTACCAGTGCGACCGGATCGCCACCCTCCGGTCCAAGATCAACGAGCTGAACAGCCGGGTGGAGGTCTGATGGCTGCCGCAGTGGAGATCTGGGAGTCGAACGTCGACGGCCGGATCAGCGTGAACACCCCGGGCCCGCGTGACACGGTCAAGAAGCTGACGACCCTGGGCAAGGGGCAGCGGATCCGGATCACTGCCGAGCACCGCGAGCTGGCCGAGGAGGGCATCCGCAACCAGCAGAACAACCCGTTCGCCAACGGCAAGCTGACCCAGATCGGCGGGGAGGCCCGGATCCCGCCGCCGCGCGACGACGACTTCGTGGCCCCCCAGCAGTTCAGCGACGAGGAGCTGGCGATCTTCTTCACGATGACGCCGGAGGAGTTCGGCGCCGCGCTGAGGGAGCTCTCCGAGGCCAACGTGCGCCGGCTCGAGACCCTGGTCCGCGAGAAGGGCGGCACGGTGGCTCAGCAGGAGGTCCTGCGGGAGTACATCGAGGAGCAGTGGCCGATCACGTCGGGCGACACCCAGTCGTACCGCGAGATGCGGCAGAGCCCCCAGGGCGCGGCTCTCTGATGGGCCACGCGTCCGGCCGTCAGGCGATCAAGCCGGTTCCGACGCCGTCGAGGAAGGACGTCTTCGCGCGCCAGCGCGACCGCGCCAACGCGGTGCTGGACTTCCTCAACGTGCGGCGTGAACGCGACGAGGTGGCTCGCGACCGGGCGCGGAAGGCGGCTGCGGAGCGCCGCGCTGCCCGACGTGCGGCCCGGGAGGCCCGCGACCTGCCGGCCTCGATGCAGGGTTACGGCCACCTGTCGAAGACCGAGTGGATCCACGAGCACAACGACCGTCCGATGCGGCCCTACGTCAACGAGGCCAAGGACCGGTCGCTGCGTGGCAAGGCCCGAGTCAGGGCGGCGCGCGAGGCCCGGCGGGCGTAGCCCGAAGACCCCCCGACGAGGGGCCCCGATCCTTCTGCGGGGCCCCTCTGTCGCGTCCTGGCCGAAGTTCTGTCCATGACGGCCCTCTCGACGCTGGTTCCAGCCCTGCAGAGGGAGCTGGCGGTTCCGGGCACCTTCGACGACGTCTACCCCGACACGGGGACCAAGGACCTCGTCGGATCGCTGGCGGATGCCTTCAGCCAGTGCCGACTGGACGGGTTCTTCAAGGACGTCGCCCTCGACATCACCGACCCGCTCACCGCGCCGGCGTACGACGAGTGGACCACGACGCCCGACCTGTCGGACGCCGGCGGCGCGCTGATCGTGATCTACGCCGCCATGCGCACGCTGCGCGCCACCCTCCGGACGATGACCACCAGCTCGACCTACAAGGCTGGATCGGTGGAGGCCTCCCAGTCCCAGTCGGCCACCCTGCTCAAGGGCGAGCTGGACTACCTGGTGCAGCGCCAGAAGGACCTGATCGCGGCCGGCACCCGGGGTGCTCGCACCTGCTCGGCGGTCCAGGTCGACGGCTACCTGGCCAGGCTCCATGGCTGCGGCCCCAGTCGCTACTACTCCGTGGGTGGCTTCTTCCCCTACGAGTACCTGGGGTGAGCGGTGGCCAAGTTCACCCCGCCGGGCTTCGACGCCAGCGCCGCTCGGCAGGGCATCCTCAACGCGATGAGCTTCGGCGAGCCGACCCGCACCGACGACAAGGCCTGGTTCTACTTCGCGAAGGCGCGCGCGTCCACGCCCGATGACGCCCCAGCCGATGACGACCATGTCCCGTTCGACCCCGCCGTCCCGGTGGCCAGCCCCGACTCCCATCCGCGTCAGCAGGTTCCGTGCGCCGTGGACTACCTCGACGCCGCCGGCCAGGCCATCACCGCCGGTGACATCACACCGTCGAAGATCGTGATCACCCTGATGGACACCGAGTACCAGAGGGTGAAGGGGTTCGCGTTCGTGGTGGCCGGCGGCGACAAGTACCTCTACGACAAGACCGAGCCGCCGGTGGCTCTGGGCACCATCGACGTGTGGACGGTGCACTGCGTCGCGGAGGATGAGTCATGACCTGGCTGCGGCACGCCGGCCGCCACGTCCATCACACGGCTGCGAACTACCTGCGCACCCAGCTCGACGACCTGGGCTGGACCTCCGACACCGTCGCCGACCGGCCCTTCGGCAGCACGAAGGTCACGCTGTGGACCAAGCCCGCCGTGCTCGAGGACGGCCTGGTCGACAAGGTGACGGCCGGGGTCGTGGCGATCACGCTCGGCAACGAGCCGTACACCGAGCTGCAGGAGATGGGCGGCCCGCTGACCACTCAGGAGTACCCGCTGTTCGTCGACGTCTTCCACGACACCGAGGAGACGACGCTGGCGTTGGCAACGGACGTTCGCGACATCTTCATGGGCCGGCTCCCTGGGACCCAGCCGTTCCTGGACGTGATCAACCAGGTCGACCAGGCGGCCGTTCCCGGGTGGAAGATGGAGTTCGAGGATATCGAGCGGATCAGGCCGACCAACGCCAAGATCGCGCTGCACTGGCAGGTCGTCAAGGTGACCGCCACGACATTCTTCCCCGAGGAGAGGTACTGATGGCCGAGTCGTTCATCAACAAGATGCTGAACCGGCAGCGCCGGCGCGCGCTGGCGATCATCATGAGCCACGCCGAACGGACCTTCTACGACCGCCTGAGCGTGGACGAGCAGACCGAGTTCCGCAAGGTCGTGCTCAGCGGGATCTCCACCTACCACTCCGCGTGCATCGACATGGTCGAGTCCAGCGTCAACGACGGGATGATGATCAACGAGGAGGCCGTCCGGGTGGTGGCCACCTTCAACGAGAACGTCCAGATCTACCGTGACGAGCTCACCGGGCTGTCGCCGCCGAGGGTCAGCAGTGGCTGAGTCGGTCCTGCGGGTCAACTCCCTGATCTCGCTGAGCCTGCCCGAGCTCAAGGGGGTCCGCGACGCGAGGGGCCGGTTCACCTCGGCCCAGAGCTCGATGCGCGACCGTAACGCCCGTTACGCGCTTGGGCTCCAGGCTGACGTTGTACGGCTGATCGAGGCTCGGATCACCCGCGGCAGCGCCTCGAGCGGGCGGCTGCTCAACGTCACCGCCAGCCCGCGCAACGTCCAGTACGACACCTGGTCGATCGGGGTCGGCGTCCAGCCCTTCCTGGACTCCTCGATCGCCAAGTACTGGCGGACCTTCGAGGAGGGATCGGCCGCGGTCTGGCGGCACCCCTTCGTCGGCACCCAGCTCATGCCGCGGGGCAACAACCCGCCCTATCCGGTCGCGCACGGAATGACCCCTGGGATCCGGACCACGACCAAGGTCCTGCCGTGGATGGACGGCGAGCGGTACGTCGTCAAGCACGAGATCGAGCCTCGCCACGCCTACCGCGACGCGGTGGCCGAGGCCAACCCTCGCGAGTTCGGCCGGGCGAACGCTCGCAGGCTGCTGGCCGACATCCTCGGCCGCGACCTCGGCTGACCGGGGCTGACCGGATTCGATCCGGGCCCTGGCCGAAGTTCCCCTCCGAAGGGCGCCACCGGGCGCCGTGCCAACGGAAGGAGCCCCCATGGCAGTCAAGGGAGGCCAGCTGATCCACGTCGGCAACGGCGTCACGGTCATCGACCGCGCTCAGACCATCGGTCCCGGTCAGCTCAACATCCCGACCCAGAAGATCTACGAGGTCGGCAACTACAAGAGCGTCACGACGATCCGGGACACCCCCGACCTGTCGTTCAACCTGGAGTCCTTCGACGTCTCCACCGAGATCGAGGCCATGCTGGCCGGCGCGTACGGCGGGGAGACCGGCACCGGCACGATGACCGCGGCCGACAGCACGCTGGTCGCTGCCTCCGGGATCACCTTCACCGCGGCCTACGTTGGCCGCCAGGTCATCCTGGAAGGCGCCGGCACCGGTGGCGCGGACCTGGTGACCACGATCGCGACCTTCACCGACGGCACTCACGTCGAGCTCACCGACCCCTCGGTCGGCGCCGTGACCGCAGCGGTTCTCCGCGTCGCGACCAACGGCATCGACCTGACCACCGCGGTTCCGGTCGACTTCGCCTCCCAGTGGAAGCGCGGCAAGAACGACCCGGCTCCCTTCGCTGTGATCTCCTCGGTGGCGATCCCCTTCCTCTACCTGGAGTCGCTGGCCTACCGGTTCGGCCTGACCGACAACGCCACCCAGACCGCCACCCTGCGCGGTGACACGATCTTCTACAACCCGGGTCCCTCCTACGTCCAGACCGCCCCTGGCTCCGGCGCCAGCGGCCAGACCATCGTCACGGCCCACCCCGCCTACCAGTCGGCCGACGCCGACGGCCGGCGCGTGCTCGCGGTCACGGTCGGGACCAAGCGGCTGACCTTCGGCGCGGACTACACGGAGACCTACGGGTCGGTCTCGGGTGGAGCTGCGGTCACCACGGTGCACCTCAGCGACACCTACGCGACCACCGACACCCTGCGGATCATCTACTCCAGCCCCGACGCGGTCTCCTACCTGCAGAACGTCCACCCCGACACCACGGTGAAGCCCGGCGCGGTGCGCGGTCGCGACATCGAGATCTACGTCGGCGGCTACGACCCCAACGACGTGCCCGGCTCGCAGGTCAACAAGCTCACCTCCGTGCAGTCGGTGCAGCTGACCTGGCAGGTCACGCTGGACAAGGACGAGGAGTTCGGCAACCACTACGCGGTGGGTCAGGACTTCGACGTCCCCACGGTCAACGGCTCGGTGGACGTCAAGCCGCGCGACAGCGACGACTTCCGCAACCTGCTGATGCTGTTCACCGGGGTCACCGACAACACGAAGGTGATCGGTCCCTCCACGGCCGTCCCGCTGCCCTTCGACGTCGTGATCAAGGACCCCGACACCCAGAAGGTGCTGAAGCGGCTCAACGTCCCCGACGCGCGCTTCACCGTGCCCGGCTACTCCGGCCAGGTCCAGCAGAAGCTGACCGTGACCGTGCCCTTCGAGTCCGACGAGGGCGACCTGCTCATCTTCGAGCGCTGAGACACCCGAGAAACTGAGCCGGCCCGGACATCCCCCCGGGCCGGCTGCCCTCCGGGGCTGAGACTGAAACCGAAACTGGGAACGACGCGAGGATGGAACATGGACGCAGGATTGAACCGGCTCACCGCCCTGTTCGTCGAGGGCGCCGAGGCCTATCTGGGTGATGGCCCCGACGGCAAGCCCGTCGTGGTGTGGATGAACAAGCTCAACTCGTTCGAGACCGAGGAGGCCCACCGGGACGCCTCGGTACGCCGGGCCGAACGCATGGGTGAGCTCGGGCCGGATAGCCCGGAGACACGTGGAGCGCTGGCCGAGGTCGGCATGTGGACCGACGAGGAGCTGCGCCGGGCGATCGTGAACGGCGAGGACGGCGCCATCATGTCCGAGGCGCTGGACAACCTGCAGGCCGAGGAGGACTGGGGCGAGCTGCAGGACTACATCGCCCGGGCCCCGATGCTGCTCCAGGACGAGTCGGTGCAGCCGGGCGACCCCCGGTTCGAGACCCTCAACGAGAAGACCGCCGAGTACACCAGGCGCCTGCAGGAGGAGCTCGACAAGGTCACCGACCAGCACATCAAGGACCTGGCCGGGATCGTGCGGGAGAAGCTCGAGTCGAAGTTCCTGGAGGACTGGCGCGGTCGTCGCACCTCCGACGAATGGTTTGGCGCCAAGCGGATGACCGAGCTCTACCTCTCCGCGCGCAAGTGTGACGCGACGATGGTGGGCGGCGGCCGGACCCTGGCCGGCGAGCTGGAGTGGGATCACTCGGCCTGCGATCATTCCCAGCGGCTCCTCAGCGAGCGCGCGAGCGTGCGCAGGATCCCCGAGGGCGCTCTGAGCATCATGGTCTCCACCTTCGAGGGCCTGCGGATCCCGCCGCGTGAAGTGGGAAACTCGGGCGCTCCGGCGAGTTCCTCCGGGTCGTCGGAGCCATCAAGAACACCGGAGGCTCCCTCGAGTCCCTCTTTCCCGGCAGAGATGCCCGACGCTGCCCCCACGACCTGAGCCGGGCGATCAGCGCCGCGCTGCAGGTCCTGAGCTGGCTGGACGGGGGCTTGCGACCGGACGAAGTACCACCCGAGAGAATTTGGCACCACTCCGAGCGGCTCAAGGAGTGGTTCGCAGCGGTCAAGCAGCGGCAGGAGACAGGTCAGAAGCCGATTGACTCCGAGCCGGATGACGCACCGATGATGCAGAACCAGGTGCTCGAGGAGATGGGGTTCGACCGTGGCTGACGAAGAACTGGTCTTCGGGCTGCGCTACACCGGCCAGGGTGAGGTCGCCGATCTTGCCAACGACCTGGGCCGGATCGAGCGTGCCGTCGAGCAGCTTCAGCGAGTCCAGCCCCAGGCCGGTTCCGCCAACCTGCTGGAGGCGATCTCGGGCACGCTGCGCCAGCAGTTCTCGGCTCTCGACGCCGCCCGGGCAGGGCTGCTCCAGGCCAACCTGAAGGCCGAGGACGTGGCCCGAAGGACCGCGGCCACCACAGCCGCCGGCGGTCCGAGCGTGGAGGCCAAGAAGGCCGGCGGCTTCGCCAGCGTCGAGGAGCAGCTCAACGCCCAGGCGGGTGCCTTCCGATCCCAGCAGACCGCATCTAAGGCGCTGGAGCGGGAGTACCAGAAGGCCACTGCCGCGATCCGACAGTCCACCCAGTCACAGGAGGCTATCGCCGCGGTCGGCAAGATCGTCCAGCGCGGGCTCTCCGAGCAGGCCACCAGCGGCGTCGCCGCGGCCCAGGCGACGCTGGACACCACCGCGCTCGGCAAGCGCCTCCAGGCTGCGATTGCGGCCCGGACGCGTGCCGACGAGGCCGAGGCCAAGGCCACCGCCGAGCAGACCGCCCGGACATCCAGACTGGCTTCGGTCGACTCCGAGTTCGCCACCCTCCAGCCGCAGCCCTTTGCCGCCCCGGACCTGACCTCGCAGCGTGGCCGTCTGGAGGAGCGCGTCAACGCCGCTCAGGTCAGCCTCGAGCTCGCCACCCGCAAGCGCGCGGCGGTCTTCGACTCCGACAGTCGCACGGTCGAGCAGATGCTCGCCGCGCAGCGCTCCTACCTGGCTGCCCAGGCCGAGCTGAACGCGGCCACTCGCAACCTCGCCATCGGCGAGACCCGAGCCATCGGCGGTTTCACCCAGCAGTTCAAGTCCGGGTTCAAGGGCGTCTCGGACCGGCCGTACGCCGAGCAGATCGGCCAGGCGTTCAAGTTCTCCGTGCTGTACGGCACCGCCTACAAGGTCCTGTTCGGGATCACCCAGACCCTCCAGGGCGCGCTGAACGAGGGCGTCGAGTTCCAGCAGGCCATGACCGAGCTCGCCATCGCCTCGGGTCAGAGCCAGGACCAGATGGAGGCGGTGCGCAAGAGCCTCGGCGAGGCGGCCACCGAAGCCGGTGCCGCGCCGTCCCAGGGCGTCCTGGTCGGCGCCCGGTCGCTCGGCCTGTTCGGCGCCGCTGCCGGGTCCGGGGCGTCGGCGGCCGAGCAGGACCGGATCGCCGAGATCTCCGCGAAGGTGGTCTCCCGGGCCGCCTTCGGGTCCGGCCAGCAGCCGGCTGACCTGCAGAGCAACCTCGCCGCCATCGCCCAGGCATTCCAGCAGGGCGCCGAGGGCCAGGTCCGGGCCTACGACCTCGACGCCTTCCTGAGCCGCAAGTTCGGCATCGCGCCGGGCAGCACCTACGCCTCCGTGGCCGACTCGGCCACGGTCGGCCGAGCCGCGGGCTTCTCCCAGGAGGAGGTCACCGCGATCGCGGCTGACATCCAGTCGCGGATGGGCACCACGCCGACCGCTGTGGCCGGGTACATGGCCCAGATCTTCTCCCGCGCGGGCGAGGGCGCGCTGGTGGGCGTCGACCAGAAGTACGGCGTCGACTCGAGCGCCGACCTGGCCACCCAGCTCAAGGCCCTAGCTGACATCTATCGCAAGAACCCCGCCGCTCGTGACGACATCTCGGCCGTCGGCGGGCGCGGTAAGGTCCAGAACGCCTTCATCGCGTTGCTGCAGGACTACGGCGCGGTCCAGAGCGCGGCCAAGGAGGCCGAGACCGGGGCGCTCGGGGCCGGCGACAAGTCCTTCAACCTCCGGCTGGCCAACGTCGGCGGCCAGCTCGCCCAGCTGGGCGGCGACTTCAAGGCCCTCGAGTCCGAGCTCGGGCGCTCCGGGCTGCTCACGGTCCTGGGGGCCGGGGTCAAGGTCCTCGACGAGACCGTGAAGGGCCTGACCGGCCTGCTCACGGTGTGGGACCAGCTCGACGGGGTGACCAAGTCCCTGATCGCCACCCTGCTGGTCGAGGAGGCTGTACGCCGCAGCGGCGTGCTCAGCCGTGGGGCCACCACGGCCGCCGACGACTTGCTGGCCGGCACCATGTACGCGCGGCCCGGCGCGGCCGAGGCGGGAGCGGCCAAGGGGGCCGGCGCCGGAGCCGCCTTGCGCTCGGCGGCCGGGCCGGTCGCCATCCTGGCGGCTGCTGTCGGAGTCGGTCTGGCGGCCAACGCCTCGCGCAGGCTGCAGGACTCCCGTGGTTCGACGATCAACGAGCTCACCACGGCTTCGGTCGGGCCCGGATCCACCGCGGACGACTACCGGTCGGAGGCCGCGGCCTTGCAACTGCAGGCCGATGACGCCAAGAAGGCGGCCAGCGGGTTCTTCGCCAAGGTCGTCGAGTTCGGGGAGGGCGCCAACCGCGACGCTGCCCTGGCGGCCACGGCGCACACCGAGGCGCAGCGGCTGCAGGCGCTCGGCCAGTACAAGGACCAGCTGGCCGCGCAGGCGCCGCCCAGCAGTCAGCTCATCACCAGCTTCGACACCGAGGGCCTGGACTCGAGCCTCCAGGCGATCACCACCAACGGCGGGAACGCCCGGGACCGGCTCAACGCGGTCGCGGCATCACTGGACGCCGGGGCAAACGCCGCGAAGCGGGCTGCGGACTCCTTCGACCCCCACCTGTTCGCCGGCGAGGGCGCCCGGCCGATCTACGAGGCCCTGGGGAAGTCCGGCTCGCAGTACGGGCTCAAGCAGAACCTCGACTACTACGGTCTGACTGCCCTCGGCAGCGGCCGGGCCTTCACCCAGGCGCTGACCCCCGCCGAGGTGGCCGCGCGGCTCCAGTCCAGCCTCCAGAAGCGCGACATCTCCAGCCAGCGCGACATCACGGGGGCCGCCGCCAGCAAGATCGCAACGGACGTTGTGGGCAACACCCCCGAGGCCTACCTCAAGAGCCTCGGCATCACTGACCCGAAGAAGATCACCGAGCTGCAGAAAAGCTGGGTCGCCCAGGTCCGCAAGCTGCTGCTCGGGCAGGCCGCGAGCGTCAAGGACATCCTGTCCGGCAAGGTCATCCTGTCGCAGGCCGAGCTCACCGCGACGATCGCCCAGTACACCTCCGACACCCAGGCCCTGCTCGGCGGCTTGCAGCAGACCGACACCGGCAGCCGGGTCCAGGCGCTGCGCAGCCTGATCCAGAGGATCCGCGCGGCCATCGCCGACACCCCGGGTGGGGACAGCAACTCCCAGGCCCAGGACGCGCTTAACCAGGCCCGCCGGCAGCTGGCCGAGCAGCAGATCGCCGACCTCGAAGACCTGCGCCGGGCTGCCCAGCAGAACGCCCACGGCAAGCGGCAGATCGCCAGCGTCGGGCGCAGCTTCCTGGTGCGCGAGATCAACGTCGCGGTCCGGGGCGGGGACTCCGACGCCCTGATCAACATCGTCCAGACGGCCGGCAAGGGCGGCATCGAGATCGCCCGGAACGCCATCCAGCAGGCGATCAAGGTCGCCCAGGCGGCCCTCTCCATCCAGGCGCAGGTCCAGCAGTTCGCCGCCGCCGAAGTGGCCGGGATCCGGGGCTTCATCCAGTCTCAGGGTGGGAACGTCTCCAACCCCAAGGCCCAGCGCCGGCTCGACGAGCTCAACCAGATGCTCGGTGCGCTCAACCACTCCATGCACGGCAACAAGGGCACCGACGTCTACACCTCCGGCAGTGACGCCAACCTCCCTGACGCTGGGTCGGCGGGCACGAAGGGCCCCACCGCGGCTCAGATCGCCGCAGCGCGCCAGTCCGCGATTGCCGGGGGCTCGGAGTCCCAGATCGCCCAGGCCCGGGCTGCGATTGCCACTGCACGCGCCGACATGGCCGCGGCGAAGAAGGGCACCACCGACTACTACAGCGCGCTCGGGGCCTACCTGCAGGCCCGTAACCAGCTCACCGACGCGATCGGCGCGTACCGGACGAACCTCTACCTGCTCAACCACGACGCCACCGACCCGCTGGTCCAGGCGCGCTCGGCCACCCGGGCCGCGGCGGCCGCCCTCAAGGCCGACGCCGGGAAGCCGCCGGACGTCCGGGCCGCCGACCGCGTCGCGCTCCAGCAGGCCCAGGCCTCCCAGGAGGCGACACGGTTCCAGCAGCGGCTCGAGGCCGCCCAGACCGCTGAGCAGCTCGGGCGCACCTCGTTCCGGGCCTACATCAACTACCTCGACAACGAGCGCGACCGACTGGAGCGGATCAAGCACCGCACCTTCCAGCAGCAGCAGGAGCTCAACCAGATCGACCAGGCGCTGCAGGAGGCCAGTTCCTCGATGCAGGGGGTGTTCAACTTCGGCGACATCAACGTCCCGAAGCCCTACCAGGTGCGCCGCTACATCGAGGAGAACTACGGCGGCGGCTCCGGCGCCTCGGGCGTGATCAACGACGGCCCCAAGCGCCCCAAGGAGGGCGACACCACGGTCCTGATCAACGGCGCCGACACCCGGATGGTGATGAAGGTGATCCGCGACGTCCTGGGGTCCAACGTCCGGCTCGAGACGACCAAGCCGCGGAAGCGCTGAGGAGGAGCCATGATCTCGAACGGATGGATCACCGACGCACTCGCGGCGGCGGTGGGTGCGATGACGATCAAGGCCATGCTGGTCGACAGCGGCTTCTCTGCCACCCCCGACAGCACGGCGGTGCCGACGGGCGACGAGATCTCCGGCACCGGCTACACCGCCGGCGGCGAGGACGTCACCTCGCTGGCGGCCCTGACCTACGACAGCGCGACGAACCGGATCAAGCTCACCCTGTCCGGACCGGTGAACTTCGGGCCCATCGTGGCCTCCGACGTCAACGCGATCGTCTTCTACGACGACACGAGCTCGGTGCTGCTGCTGGCCGACGTGTTCGGCTCGACCGATCCCGACGGCAGCGCGGACTTCGTCTACACGCCCCAGGCGGCCGGCATCATGGCCGTCCAGGTGTCCTGATGCCCGCACTGGACCTGGCGACCGACGTCGCCATCCCCTACTCCGGAGCTTCGACCTACTCCGGAGGTGCCTACGTCCCCTCGTCCGGAACACTGGTCGAGATCGCGCTGCGGATCCCGGTGCTGGCGGCAGGGCAGACCATCACGCTCAGCATCACCGGCACCTTCGCTCCGCGCATGAGCATCTTCGCCGGCATCGACCCCGATGACATCTACGGCGGCGGTAACCACTCTCTCTACAACGACACCGGCGGCTCGACCACCGAGGCGACCGGAACCTTCGACTTCATCATCGGCACCGGCCTCGAGTCCTATGACGCCGCCATCGCAGCCAGCCAGAACTACATCGACATCCAGTTCTTCGTCGCTACCGAGATCACCGCGATCTCCTACGTGATCAACGCCGACTATGCCGACGTCCTCGAGCGGTTCGAGACGGGCCCGAGCGGCGACACGATCACCACGTCGAACACCACCTTTCCGAGGGTGGAGCCGTACGGAGACGGCCCGGCCGTTTTCGCGACGGGTGGCGCAAGCGGTCTGGCCGCGGCACCTGATGCCGGCGGCGCCGGACAGTTCCCGGGTTCGGACTTCTATGACACCGACGTCGGCGACTCCACCTCCACGATCACCGCGGTCGACTGGACAGCGAGGGCCAAGTTCAAGATCACCGACCCGACCTCGACGCCCGACACCGGCTACACCCTCCTGCAGGTCTACGTAGGCGAGGTTGGCAGGACGCCTGCTGACTGGGCATCGGGAGCTCAGCAGGCGGTCACGTTCTACTACGACTTCGGGACCAAGGAGTTGTACTTCAGCGGCCCGGGGGGTGCGGGTACGCATGTCGACGTCTCCGGGGACCTCGACACGTGGCTCGACCTCATCCTGACCGGGACCAACGGCTCGGTGAACTGGGTCATCGCCAATGCCTCCGGTGCGGAGATGGGCTCGGGGAGCGACACGCTGACCGCAGACCTGTACCGGGCGCGCGCTCAGGTGAACGTCTACCGAGATGGCACGGCGGGGGTGTCGTGGTCACTCGACGACGTCTTCATCGGCGCCACGGCCAATGACCCGTTTTCGACCGGGGCCCCCGTCGGCGTCTTCGGAGACCCTGGTCCAGGGGCGGTGTACTTCGGGCTCAACATCCTGGACATCGACGCCCGGGAGGCGCACTTCGGTCACCGGATGGGGGTCTGCCGCTCCTACTGGAACAACAGCAGTGGCTCGACGGCGGCCGCTGTCGCTCAGGTCTCCGACGACCTCGCCGCCGGCCGGGTGGCGTGGCCGTCGTTCAAGCTGACCAACAGCACCGCTGACCCGGACTGGACCTGGGCGCAGTTCGCCGCGGGCGACGGCGACACCTGGTTCGCTGCGCTGCTCGCCGCCCTGGACGCCATCGGCGCGGGCCCGATCCTGCTCACCCTGCACCACGAGCCAGTCGGCGACGGTGACGCCGCGGACTACCTGGCGATGTACGAGCACGCCAAGACGATGACCGATGCCTACCCCCGGATCCTACTGACCCCGGTCCTGAATGCCTCGAAGTTCTACCAGACCGCGCCGGGCGGGCCCCACATCGCATTCGCGGACTACATGTCGGCCACCTCGGCTGACGTCTTCGGCTACGACATCTACATGATCGCCGAGCCCGGCGGGACGTTCGACAGCTGGGCCACCAACTCGGCCGGTCTGCGCGCCCAGCTCGACGCCATCGACCCCGACAAGCCGCAGGCGATCGGTGAGTGGGGCCTGCACACCTGGCCGGCGGCGCCGTCGTTCACCACCACCTACATGCAGGACCTCTACGACTACGCGCTCGAGAAGTGCTACGCGATCGCCTACTTCGACTCCACGGCCGACCTGAACACGGCGCTGGACGCTCCCGGCCCGACCGATGGCGAGACGGGCCCGCCGTGGGTGCGGCTGAACAAGTTCGGGTCGCTGCTGGCCGACCCCGGGTCGATCTTCATCCCGCCCGGTGGCCTGATCGACGGGGGCGTGGGTGGCGGGGGCGGCGGCGGCGGGTCGCACACCCAGCTCGCAACGGCCGTTAGCCTCGCCGGCGACATCCCCACCTACGAGGAGGTAGACCTGATCATCGCCGACCCCGATCAGTACCGGGCGCCGACGTCGGTCCAGGTGATGTTCAACGGCGCGGTGCCCGGCGAGGAGATCACGTTCAAGATCGACGCCCGCGACGAGGAGATCTGGAGTGCCGACGCCGACACCAACGGCTCGCTGTTCCTGGTCTCGGTGCCCATCCCGCCCGAGATCGGCGACATCCTGGTCGACGGGGTCACCCTGGATGCCGGCACCCACACCCTGCACGCGACGACCGCCGGCGGGAGAACCGCCTCGGACACCTTCACCCTCCAGCTGGACGCCACCACCTGGCCCGCGCTGCAGTCCGCCGACGTCGATGCTGTCGAGGTGCCGGGGCGGGGCAAGTCGTGGGCGCTGCAGGACCCCAAGCCCGGCGGCCTCGGCTCCTGGGTGCTCCACCCCTCGCCGACCTCGATGAGCGAGCCGGAGTTCTCCAAGACGGTCGACGTCGAGCACACCACCAACCCCATGGACGGTCGCTACCACGTCGCGGTGGGCGAGGAGATGGTCAAGGAGTGGAGCTGGTCCGGCTACTGTCCCGACCAGACCTTCTACGAGCAGATGGAGGCCTACGCCGCGCTGAATCGTCGGATCTGGGTGCTCGACCACCGCAACCGAGCCTGGAAGGCCACGATCGTGAGGTTCGACCCGACACTGCGCAAGCGCCAGATCGAGGACGACGGCACGCCCCAGGACTGGGCCGCCGACTACGTGGTCAGCGCCGTGGTCTACGACCGCGTGTGGATGACGCCGGTGACGCCATGACCTCGCGCTGGGTGTTCACCGACGAGGTCGCCGACGAGACCTGGACGGTGCCGATCAACCCCGACTCGATGACCTCGCCCGAGCCGCCGGCCAAGAACGTCACGTTCGCCTCCGGCAAGGTCAACGACCTCCACAACAACGGGCGCACCGTGACCTTCCTGGGCAAGCCCACCAGTCGGGAGTGGGAGTTCGGCGGCGCGATCCGCACCCAGGCCCACTACGAGGGCCTGGTCGCCTGGGCGGCGAAGACCAACGACGTCCTGGTCACCGACCACATCGGCCGGACCTGGCGGGTCCTGATCACCGACTTCCTGCCCACCGAGCGGCCGCCGACTCCGCGCACCCCGTGGCGGCTGCGCTACACGGTCAAGACCACGATCATCGAGAGGGTCACATGAGAGAGCTCACGGACCACACCCGGGAGGCGATGAACGCCTACGTCAACGACGGCGACAGCGCCTACTACTGGCGCGCCACCGTCGAGTACGGGCAGATGAAGTGGTTCCCCTACGACACCGAGCTCTCGCCCGGAGGCAACTACGGTCGCGACCGGGCGCGGGCCGGGCACTACTCCAACATGCTGTTCACCGGCTTCCAGGTTCACGAGATCCCCAACATCAAGTCCGGGCAGATCACCCAGAGCCTCGACCAGGACATCGCCGAGCTCACCCTGACCCTGCTGAACACCGTCATCTCCCCGATGGGTGACACCGAGGAGGAGTACATCGGCTCCGAGGAGTACGACGTGCCCGGGGTGCTCTCGTTCCGCCGCGGCGCCCCGACGGTCGACGACAACCGCTGGGGCCACCTCAACCCGACCGGCTGGACCGACCTGCTCGTGCCCGACCGGGTGGTCAAGACCTACGAGGGCTTCGGGATCGACCCCACCGTGCCCGCCGGCCACGACCCCTCGATGATGGCCAGCGGGGTCTGGCTGATCGACAGTGTGGAGCTCAACGACGCCGGCGACCTGGTGCTCAAGGCTCGCGACCTGGCGCGACTGCTGGTCGACCACATCGCGATGCCGCCCGACATCCCCTGGGACTCCTACCCCATGGAGTGGACGAAGATCGCCTCGGTGATGGTCACCGACCGGGCGCCGACCGGCGGCTCGTGGTGGACCCCCCGGCCGAGCGGCTCGGACATCGTCGGGATCTCCAGCAACCAGCTCTACGTCGACGCCGGGATCGACGACGTGCCCACCTACGTCAGCCCGCACGGCAACGTGCTCGGCCACCACGACAACGACCCGCTGCGCGACGGCGGCTACTGGCTCTCGACCGGCCAGTCCTCCCAGCAGGACATGGTCTGGTGGGAGTTCGACGTCAACGACCCCATCGACATCGCCGCGCTGCGCCTGGAGACGTTCGGCGGCCCGTACGTCATCTACGTCAGCGTGCACACCACCGACGACGGATGGGTCGGTCGGCGCAAGATCCCCTACACCGTGACCACCGAGGACATCGACCTCGGCGCCAGGGTCCGGTTCGTACACCGCGAGCGGTTCGAGCGCAGCCAGCGTGAGGACATCGTGCTCAAGCGGAAGTACCGCAACGTCGACAGGATCCGGCTCACCTTCACCCGCCTGCGCCGCCACCCGGGCGCCAAGGTGTACCCGTGGCGCGCCGGCCTGAAGACGTTCAAGGTCTACACCGGGACGTACGCCGACCTCGGCTTCGACGACTCCGGGAGCAGGCTCAAGGCCGTCGGGAACTACGCCGACTTCACCGACATCATCAAGACGATCTGCGCCTGGTCGGGCTTCTGGTGGCCCGAGCGCGACAGTCAGCGCACCATGAACTACGGGCGCAGCGACGACTACGACGTGGTCTACGACTACACCGGCCAGGACAACGCGCTGGTGAAGGGACGTGCGTGGGGGTCCTTCGAGCAGACCGGCACGGCCGACGCCGCGGCCTCGGGCGTGGTCGGGCTGACCGCCGACCAGTTCGACAAGCAGCCGCTGCTCGACGCGATCCAGGTGGTGCGCAACATCGTCGGTTTCAACTTCTTCATCGACGAGTGCGGTGGCGTGGTCTGGCGGATGCCCAACCTCTACCGGGCCGGGAACTACCTGACCCCCAGCCACCTCGAGACCCACGGCCGGTTCCCCACCTACGTCACCGGGACCCACGAGGTGATCGACGAGAACGAGATCCTGTTCCAGTACTCCACCACCCTGGACTCCTCGAACCTGCGGGAGCGGATCGGCGTCGCGGCCAGCAACGGCAAGGTCGGCACCGTGATCAAGGGCTACACCCCCTACAACACGGGGATGCGACGGATCGCGATCTGGACCGACGAGCACTTCCAGACCAACCGGGAGTGCCGGGTCGCCGCCGACATGATCGCAGCCCAGCAGATGTTCTCGTTCCGCAAGTCGACCTCGACGATCAAGCCCAACCCTGCGATCCAGATCGACGACCAGGTCCGCATCTACGAGCGGGTGACCAACGAGACCTTCTACCACTACGTCACCGGCGTCACCAAGACCTTCGAGGCCGCCACCCGCAAGGGCCGCTACGTCCTGGAGACCCACTGGCTCGGCGAGCGGCTCTCGGACGCCTGGGTGGTCCGTGTCGACCAGCTCGACGCCTTCACCCAGGTGTTCCTGGCCAACCTCGGGCCCGTGGAGTAGGAGACGACCATGGCGTACTCAGAGCTGCAGCAGCGCACCGACCTCGTTGCCAGGCACCGGGAGAACCGCGGCCGGATGGCGAGTGCCTCCACGACGGTGAACACCGCCGGGGTGGGGGTGATCGAGTTCGAGGACGTGGTTGCCTTCGGGCTGACCTTCATCGAGGAGCCGCGGGTGCACTACGGGTCGTACTGCAACGCCGACGACCTGCGCGACCTGCTTGGCCTGGAGGACACCGACCCACTGCCTCTGCCGACTCTCAGTGGCAGCGTGATCGAGTGGGACCAGGACGAGAACGACCACTACGTCGGGGCCTGGCTTGCGGTCTCGGTGACGATGGGAACGCCCGTTGACGGAGTCGCGGTGACCCACCACTTCGACTTCCACGGAGTCGCGCTCAAGGACGTCCCGAACGACCCCACCGACTGACTGGTCGGCTGGCCTGGCCGAAGTACTGGTCATGCTCACCCGTGAGACCGTCACCGTCGCCTCTCGGATCATGCTCCCCGTCTACGTCGCCTTCTTCGGGATCCTGGGGCTGAACTTCCTGATCTCACCTCACAGCCGGATGGTGCGGACCCCGATGCTGCAGTACGCCGACAACATCATGAGCCTGCAGGTGTGGGGGATGTTGTTCCTGGTGGTGTCCGGTCTGATGGCCGAGGCGCTGTTCCTACATCGCCGCGGTCTCTACCAGGTGGCGCTGCTGGTGTGCGCGGGCTCGATGACGGTCTGGGCAGTGGTCGGGGTCTTCGCGGCGATCCGATCGGAGGCGACGCCGGCCGGTAGCGTGTGGCCGGCCTTCGTCGTGGCCGCCTGTATCGCGACCTACCGCTCTCTGGGGGCCTGGGAGATCACGAGGGGGAGGCAAGGATGAGTGTGCCGACGAAGCTCTGGATGACCCGAGGCCAGGCCCTGGTGCTCACCATCTCCAGCATCCTGAGCGTCAGCCTCGGTGTGGCGCTCTACGAGCAGAAGAAGGACTCGATCGCCTTCACGCACTGCACCGCGCGCTGGCAGAACAGCTTCTCCGATGCCTACATCGCTCGAGCCAACGCGGCCACCGAGGTGTCGAATGCGATGGACCGAGTGATCACGGCGGTGGGCGACCGCGACGCTCGCGCCTTCAACGCCGCGGTCCGTCACTACCTGACGGTGCGCGCGACCCAAGACCGGCAGAAAGCCCAGCACCCGCTCCCTGCCTTGCCCTCAGAGGTCTGTGGGCGATGAACATGGATTCGGTACGACTTCGGGACGAGGTGACGCGTGCGTGATCTGCCGCTGTGGTTCAGACTCGCCGTCCTCTCGGTCCTCGTGGTCCTTCTGGTTGGGGTCTTCGTCGCGGACTGGACGATCGCGGGTTACGACGCGTCCCCGGCTGAGCTAGCGTTGATTGGCGTGATCGGCGCCGCGGTGGGGCTTGACCAGCTCCGTCGAGGCCCCGGGCCGAAGTGAGGTTGCGATGCTGACCCGAGACGAAAAGGGCTCTTACCGACTCACGCGTAGGTCGCGTGTTGTCCTGATCGCCGTCCTGTTCCTGACGATGGCGATGCTCACCGCGTTGTGGTGGAACGCCCAACGCCAGCAGCGACTGGCTCAGCACGCTGAGCAGCTCGCCGAGGCTCGAGCTGACCAGGTGGCCCAGGCGAACAGCGTGCTCCAGCGCCAGGCGGCTGCAATCCTCAAGGCCAACGACCGCCTACGGAAAGCCGGCGAGAAGCCGGTCAAGGTCCCGGTGGTCACCTCGGTGGGTCCTGCAGGTCCGGCTGGCCGGCGCGGTCCCGGCCCCACCCAGTCCCAGGTGGTGCAGGCAGTCTTCTCCTACTGTGCGGCCACAGGTTCCTGCCAGGGCCAGGTGCCCACCCAGAGCCAGGTCCAGGCGGCGGTCAGGACCTACTGCTCCTCGGGGCGATGCCGCGGTCCGACCGGTGGGGTCGGTCCGATGGGCGCTCCTGGAGCACAGGGGCAGACGGGCACACCCGGTACCGATGGTCAGAACGGGCAGGCCGGTCAGAATGCGACCGATGCGCAGGTGGCGTCGGCGGTGGCGACGTACTGCGGCGACCATGACTGCCGGGGCCCGAAGGGTGACACCGGCGACACGGGTGCTCCCGGCAGGGACGCATTCCCGTTCACGTTCACCTTCGTGATCCCCTCTCGGTTTCCGGGCGCTCCCGACCGCGACTACAGCTGCACGGTCAGCGACCCGACGAGCACGGCGACCTGCACGGAGATCACGCCGGCGCCCTGAGTTCCGGGCCTAACGACCGTTGCGGTCGTACCCCCCTTGCGCGCGGGGGAGGGGCCAACCTACTGTCGCCGAATCGCCACACATCGGGTGAGGCTTCAGGCGGGAGTATGTCGGTGGGTCCTGGGATGGTTCGGTCATGAGTGTCGAGACGTACTGGCGCAGCGGGTACACCGTGAAGGGCGCCACCGACGTCGTTGTTGAGAGGTATGGACGGTCTGAGAAATTCGCGATGCAGGCCGCCGAGTCAGAGGTTCGTGAGGCCGTCCATCATCTCCAAGTGCTCGGCCTCGCGAGTGAGGTCGAGATCTGGACCGAGAAGTGGAAGTCCGTGACGACGGTCACGAGTGAAGCCCGGGTCTGCCACAAGATCGTTCCCGTCGAGAGGCGTCGCGAGGTCAGGGAACTGTCTCGCGAGGAGCGCGCCGAAGCGACAGCCAAGTGACCACCGACCTCCAGCTGCAGTATGGACTGGCCGAGGGCAACTACCTGCGGCCCAACGGCCTCGGCGGCTACATGATCAGCGCCAGCGCCATCGGCTCCTGGTCCTACTGCCCGCTCAAGCGGTTCTACGAGCTCCGCGCCCGCAGCGACCCGGAGGCCCCGAAGGGTGTTCAGCTCTCGGCCACGGCGTACGGCTCGGTGATGCACGCCGCCATCATGCAGATGGAGCGGGGGATCTTCGAGGGGGCCGAGGACCCGCTGGGCACCGCCACCCGGTTCTTCGAGCACTACTGGTCCCCGGCCAACATCACCGCGGTGTGCCCGGCCATCGACGAGTGGCTGCCGCGTGAGACCTGGAACGGGCTGCTGGACCGCGGCCGCTACACGCTGCGCACCTACTACGAGCAGATGACCCACCGCAAGGACGCCTACCTGCTGGCGCTGGAGTACCAGTTCGCCGTGCCGCTGGTGATCCGCGGCCGCACCCACACGCTGACCGGCGCCATCGACCGGCTGGAGATCCGCCGGCACCACCGCAAGCCCTACATCAGCGCCGACGACCTGAAGACCGGGAAGCGCCCGTACTACCTGCGCTACAACACTCAGGGCGGCTTCTACTGCTACGTCACCACCGTCCCGGAGTTCTGGAACGGCTGGCCCGACTCGGGGCTCGGTGCGATGCAGCCGTTCCCGGCCAGCGTGATGGCTGACATGCAGGAGCGCTTCGCCACCTACGGGTTCAAGGTCCACGAGGGCATCGAGGGCGACGACCTGAAGCTTGCTGCACGCCGCTTCACCTGGATCGACCTGAAGAACATGAAGTCGGTCGACGGTGGCTGGCGGGTCTCCCAGGACTACGCCCGGCTGATGCTCGCCGTGGACGCCTACGTGCGGTCCAGCGAGGCCGAGATCTACTCGATCAACGCCGACGGCGAGAAGTGCCGATACTGCTCGTTCAAGGGTATCTGTGGGGGTGTGGGCCTCCCGGCCGAGAACGTCGGTGCGCCATGAGCCTCGAAGTCGGTCAGCGGGTCTGCGTCACCCAGTCGGAGAGTGCCGGCATCCAGCTGTGGGCCACGGTCCACCACATCGGACCTTCCCCCGACGAGGACCGCGTGGTGGTCGACATCGTCTTCGACGACGGGCGGTACGGCCACGTTCTCATGCCCGGATCGGCTGTCGATGACCCCTGGGTGCCCGCACCGATCCGGGACCCGGAAGCACTGGAACAGTGGCTCGCTCGCTGAGCGGCCAGAACAGGAAGGGAAACATGCTCACCATCAGAGAGACCGGACTCGAGGACTACCTCGATCCGGAAGGGGGCAACGCCTGGGTCCAGGCGTTGATCATCGGCGATCACGGCGTCGGCAAGACGCCGTTCGCAGCGAAGTGGCCGCGCCCGATCTTCGCCATGTGCGAGCACGGGACGATGTCGATCGCGAAGGACAAGGTCCCGGTCGGCGAGATCCACACCGACGCCGACATGGACGCGTTCATCACCCTGATCCGCCAGGACTGCGCGATCAAGGACATGAGCAGGCGCAAGTACATGACCGTGGTGGTCGACACCGTCGACGCCTACCAGAAGCGGCTGATGGACCTGCGGGTGCGCACCCAGCAGCTCGACCGGTTCACCGGCTGGGACAACTGGGACTGGCTGGACGCCAAGGTCTCCAAGATGCTCCGCGAGCTCTCGAACCTGCCGATCCACCTCGTGGTGAACATGCACTTCAAGAAGATCATGGTCGGCGAGGGCGACGACAAGGTGATGGACCGCGAAGCCAAGCTCAAGGGCGACATGAAGACCACGGTCTATCAGGAGTTCGACCTGATCGGGTTCATGGAGACCTACTACATGTCCGAGGGCGGCGCCCGCGTGCGCAAGCACCGGATCCGCTGGTGGCCCGAGCCCGGCTTCGAGATGGTGCGCGCCCGGGCGGTCGGCGCTGACGGCGTGCTGCTCCCGCAGTTCACGCCCGTCGACTTCGCGCCGAGCGACTTCCAGGTCATCTTCGACGCCATCGCATCGGGTGTGGAGGGGCTGGAGGAGTCCAAGGTCGTGGCCGAGCTCCCGACTGGGGACGACACCTCGGCCGAGGGGCTCCCGGCTCCTGACGAGGGTGCCGGTCCGGTCGCCTCGCCAGCCCTGCCACCGGCCAACAGGCCTGCAGCGGAGGCGAAGACGCCGCGGGCCACGATCGCCAAGATCAAGAAGTACATCGGCGACGACGTCGAGCGGGCCAAGGCCGCGCTGGAGGCCGAGCTCGCCCACGAGGAGGGCCCACGGCCGTCGTTCGTGACCTGGCTGGAGAAGATGATCTCCGAGGCCCCTGCAGCGGACACCCCGACGGACAACGGGGCGGACAACGGGGCGGACACTCCGGTGGACGAACCAGGGGCCGGATTGGACGTTCCTGCAGGTCAGGAGGCACCCGCCGAGGGGACATCCGAAGGGGCCTCCGAGGACGACGAGGCGGCTGCGGTTGCGCAGATCCAGGAGAGCATCGGCCAGCCCGACCCGGCTCCGTCCAGCCAGAACGGCAAGGGGACCGCCGAGGTCCCGCTGGTCATGGAGGAGGACCGGCTCAACAAGCTCGACGGTCCGAAGTACGCCGTCCTCGAGCACGTCCACTCACCCGAGGGGAAGTGCCTCAAGAGCAACTTCGTGAAGCCCTGTCCGTTGGCCACGGTGACCACGTCGGCGCAGGCCGAGGCGGCTGCTGCTGCGCAGGACGAGACGGACACGGAGTTGCCTGTCGAGGAGCCACCCACCGAAGGCGGTCCGCCTCCCGCCGAGCCCACTCCGGCGCCTGAGGCCGCTCCTGCGCCTGCTGGCGCGGCGGTGTGCGGCGACCAGCCGGAGACCCTCAAGGCGCACCCTGCGAAGCCTGGGTGCGGAAAGGTCCTGACCCCGGACAACAAGGCGCCGCTCGCGGTCGTCAAGCACAAGACCCTGCTCTGCACCGACTGCTTCGCAGCAGCCTGACCCGGAAGGACCGACATGCCCACCAGCACCGTCAAAGAGGAAGACCCGTACAAGATCCCGGAGGACACCTACCTCCCGGCCAACCTGATCGGGGTCGAGGAGAAGTCCTTCCCGTTCACGCACAAGAAGGGGCCCAAGGAGGGTCAGCAGGACACGTTCACCAAGTGGGTCTGGGAGTTCCAGATCACCTCCGGTGAGTACGCGCCGCTGAAGGTCTTCGCCGACACCGACGCGAAGATCACGGTGACCCCCGACGGCCAGCGCAACTTCCCGGCCATGATCATCGAGGCGCTCCGCGACATGCCCGTGGAGTTCGGCGAGGGGATCAACACCGACGACTACAACGGTCTGCCGTGCGTGATCACGGTCAAGCACTTCGCGCGTGACCGCTCCGACGGTCAGGGGAAGTTCTACGAGACCCCGCTCAAGGACGTCTACCCGGCTCGGGTGCTCGACGAGCTGCGCCAGGGCGCGAACGCTGGTCACCCGGTCGGCGACGAACCGCCTTTCTAGGCAAGGACTTCCGACGACGCAAGGGGAAGGCTGAGTCGGTAGAGGGCGCTGCGGGTGAGAGGCCCGTCCCGGTTCGACTCCGGGCAGCGTACGAGAGCACAACCCAGAGGAGAGATCATGGAGCGCATCTTCATCGAGCGGACCGACGCCGATCAGCCCTTCCACGTCCGGTTCGTCTCGGGCAACGGGCAGCGGACGTTCTGGAACGAGAACTTCGCGACCAAGGCGTCGGCGAAGAAGGCGATCGTGCGGCACGCTGAGACGTTCGTCGGCGACGGGCACGCCAAGATCGTCAAGGCCGCCTGGCCCCACAAGGGGATCCGGCTCACGGTGCAGCGGGCGCACGGCGTCGGGTACGTCGAGATCGTGGAGATCGACTCGCGCTGGGCCTCGAGCCTCGACTCGCGCACGAAGACGGGTGGCTGACGAGCAGGACCTCGTTGCCTACCTGACCTCGAAGGGACTGCAGGTCAGCCGTGCGGCGGGGTCGGAGATCACCGTCCACTGCTGGTCATGCGCCGACGGCGACACGAAGGGCAAGGGCAAGCTCTACCTGAACACCGAGTCCTGGCTGCACCAGTGCAAGCGGTGCATGCTCTCGGGCAACCGGAAGACCCTGCTGGAGCACTTCGGCGACGAGGACCAGGTCGAGCACGGCACGTTCGACCCACTGAAGCGGCGGCGCATCCTGGCCGAGGCGGCCGACCTCGCTCACGACATGCTGGTGGCCAACCCGAAGGCCCTGGACTACCTGCTGGGCCGCGGGCTCTCCCCTGAGCTGATCGTGGCCCAGAAGCTCGGCTTCGTGCCCAGGAACGTCGGCCTGACCGACATGCTGCCCTCGCGCAAGGACCTGACGATCGCCGACCTGGTCGACGCGAAGCTGATCTGGGTGCGCGGCGGCCAGGAGGTGTTCAACGACTCGTTCACCATCCCGTACTTCAGCCACGGTACGATCGTCCAGAT
>Ga0268266_10000635_pt1 | contig 47726 bp, 34 predicted proteins | sample KBSS13metaG_FD_190356 | JGI IMG/M metagenome (GOLD analysis project Ga0268266, IMG submission 190356) | Switchgrass rhizosphere microbial communities from Kellogg Biological Station, Michigan, USA - KBS S1-3 metaG (SPAdes) (version 2) | ecosystem: Host-associated > Plants > Roots > Rhizosphere...
CTATTCCTACCGGATCCTGAAATCGGCCCAATACACGAAATTGAAGGCCAGGATCAAAGACGGCCTGGTGGAAAGCGAGCAGGTCGCGGAATTGCACAGCCCGCGCATCGCCTGGTTCTATGACCACACCGGCGACGCCGATTTTCACCAGGGCCGCTTGCGCCTCAAGATCGCGGCCGATGGGCTTACCGCCACCGGTCTGATCGGCGGCTATCGCAACTGGCGCGACCTCTATGCCGAAAACACCTTCGCGCAGGACGGCGGCCAGCAAGGCGTGCGCGAGCATGAAGATCATGTCGCGCTTTACTATGCCCTGCGGCGCAATGCCGATGGCATGTACGATGACCGGACGGGCAAATATGACGGCATCTCCGCGGCCTATCGCCTGAAGCTGGCATCGGCTTTTGTCGTGGACCCCGACAAGCCGATGGACATTCCCATTCTGGTTGGCGATCTCAGGCGCAAGAAAATCTTCGAGGCGATCAAGGCCAACACCATCGCGGGCGCCGCCACCCGCATCCCTCAGGCCGTGCCTGCCGGCACCGGCGAGGCAGCGTATCCCGGCATGGAACACAGCATCGTCGAGCTTTCCAGCAAGGACTTTTTTCTCAAGACCCTGGACCGGCCGCACTATCCTGACGGGGTCGGGTCTGACAATCGGGGCGATCCGATTGATGACCAGGGGGAGCTGATAACGAAGCCGCAAGCCAAGCCACAGCAGCAGGTCAATAATGATGTGACCGCGGCGCTTGGGACGGCAAAGGGCCCCCGATAACTGCCCGAATTAAAAGAGATTTTCGCAGCCGCCGGAAACGTCGGAAATGGCGCAAAATATCGTGGATGGCGACAATAACCCGCTAACAATTTGCCGGTTTAAATAGAGCCCAATGGCGGCGAAGCTTCTTTTGGCTGGGGTGATGATTTCGGGCTTGTCGAGCCCGATCCTGTTCGGGCACGCCCATGCCGAGACCGTGCCGGCCTGCCAGGCGCCCATCAAATTTCGCATCGGCGCCATCGATCCGCGCTTCGGCATCGGCCGCGCCGATTTTCAGCGCGACGTGGAGGAGGCGGGCAAGCTTTGGGAAGGCGCCGCTGGCCGAAACCTCTTCAGCTATGACGAAAAAGGTTCGCTGGAAATCAGTCTTGTCTATGACGGCCGGCAGGAAGCAACAAAGCGGCTGATCGCCGTCCGTGCCAGTATCGTGGAAAAGCTGGAACAGATCGACACGATCAAAAACAAGCTGCGTCCCCTGCAGGCCAGGTTCCAGGCTCTCGACGAATCCTATTCCGCCCAGGCGGCCGCCTATCGGCAGGTTCTGGACGATCACAACAGGACGGTCACGCAATTCAATCAGATGGGTGGGGCGCCCGAAGGCGAATATCAGCGCCTGGGCAGCGAGAATTTCGTGCTGCGAAAACAGGCTGAGGCGCTGGAGGCGCGAAAGCAGGAGTTGAATCGGGTAACGGCGGAGATGAACGAACTGGTGAGAACGCACAACGCGATCCTGGCGCGGACCAACGCCGAAGCCCAAGCCCTATCGGGCTCCGCGGATGCCAAGTTCGAGGAAGGCCGCTATGTAAAAATGGGCGACGCAGAGCGGATCGAGATTTATCAATATCACAGCGAAGCGGGGCTGAAGGTCGTTCTGTCCCACGAGTTGGGGCATGCGCTGGGGATCAGGCACAATGCCAATACCGCTTCCATCATGGCGGCGCTGATCCAGACCGAGCGTCTGGCCCTCACGGCTGACGACATGAGCGGTTTGGGCGCCGCCTGCCGGCTTCACCAGCCCGCTGGCCAAGTTGCCGGAAACGGCGATTTGACGAATATTTTGGACGAGGCTCGTTGACGGGCGATATGCTGCCGCCGTCTTCAGGGCTGCATCTCCCATGACCTATACAAATCTCGATGACGTGCCGGAGAAGTCGCCGTTTCCAGGCTGGCGCGGAAAATTCATCCGATCGGCGGGCATGACATTCGTCTATTGGGACGTTCCGGCCGGCACCGTCCTGCCTGAACATTCCCATCCCCATGAACAGGTCGCGCACACGTTTGAAGGCGAATTCGAAATCGTCGTGGACGGTGTCGCGCAGGTACTTCGACCGGGCTCCGTCAGTGTCATTCCGCCCAATGCGGTGCATTCCGGACGGGCTCTTACCGATTGCAGGATACTGGATGTCTTCTGTCCGGTTCGCGAAGACTATATCCAGTTTGAAGAATAACCCGGCCTTCCAGCGTTCTTCTTGGATTGAGAGCAGTGTTACCTCGTGCTAATACCGGTCGGCTGCGGGTGTAGTTCAATGGTAGAACGGCAGCTTCCCAAGCTGCATACGAGGGTTCGATTCCCTTCACCCGCTCCATTCTTTCCGCAAAACCAGACAGAGCTTGTTCCACCGCCGGCCCGGCCGCTCGCTTGGCGTTCGCTGCTCTCGCAGGTCCACTGGACCTGCTCGCCCGCTGCGCGGGCCGCAGCTCACCCCATCACCCGCTCCATTCTTTCCGCAAAACCAGACAGAGCCTGTTGCACCGCCGGCCCGGCCGCTCGCTTGGGCTCGCGGCGTTCGCTGCTCTCGCAGGTCCACCGGACCTGCTCGCCCGCTGCGCGAACCGCTCCTCACCCCATCACCCGCTCCATCTTCCAGGCAATTTCAATAAAATACCGGCCGTGAAATAAAGCGGGCGACAACCGCCGCTCTGCGATCGATTAAATCCGCCTTAGTGCTGTTTACCAGTTCCGGTTCAGCGGCCGCCGCCGGGATGCTAGGTCCTTGCGCCATGGGCCAGACGATCACCTCTGCCGCAGACATGATCTCGTACGCCGGCGAACTGCGCCGTACGGCCAAACGGGCGCCGGCGCCGGAGCTCGCCCAGAAGATGCAGCAGTCGGCCAATCAGCTGGAAAAGACCGCCATCAACCAGGTGGCCAAGGCCGCCGGTCCCCGCCTTGGTGCGCTTCTGGACAAGATGGTCTGATCCAGTTCTTGGATCGTTACCAGTGGCATCCCGCATGGGTCGGCATAACAAGCTGGAATCATTAGCGAATCTTAACGGTGTGGGAACTCTCCCAGCCCTTCTGCCGCAGGCTAGCTTGGAGTAGTTTCCAAGAGGGCGGAAAGCTATCCGTGCTATTTTGGGGGAAAGCCGTCGTTCGCGGCTTTAACGAGAACAGCTCGCGCATGACGCGGGCCGGCTCAGGGAGAGAACAGACTTGTCCGCACGCGTCCTGGCTTTGGCCTTTCTGGCATCCGTCACCACGTCGACTTTTGCCGCCGATAAACCTGCCGCCAACAAACCCGACCTTCAGGCCCAGTTCGACGGCACGGTGAAGCCGTTCGTCGGCAAGTATTGCGTGGCCTGCCATTCCGGCGCCCAGCCCACGGCGCAGTTCGATCTCAAGTCCTACACCTCGCTCGATCAGGTGAAGGAAGACTTCCCGCGCTGGAATCTGCTGGCCGACCGGCTCACCGCGCATGAAATGCCGCCCAAGCAGATGAAGCAGCCTTCGGATGCCGAGCGGCAGGCGATCATTGATTTCGTGCATGGCGTGCGCGGCGAGGAAATCCGCCGTTTGGGCGGCGATCCCGGCATTGTGCTGGCCCGGCGCCTGTCCAACGCGGAATATGACAACACCGTTCGCGACCTGACCGGCCAGGACATGCAGGTGGCGCGGCAATTCCCGGTGGATCCGGCCAACACCGCCGGCTTCGACAATTCCGGCGAGACCCTGACCATGTCGCCGGCGCTGCTGAACAAATATCTCGCAGGCGCGCGTCAGATCGCCGATCACATGGTGCTCAAGCCCGATGGGATCGATTTTTCGCCGCATCTGATGCGGGTGGAAAGCGATGGCGACAAGTACGCCGTCCAGCGCATCATCGCCTTCTACCAGGCCCAGCCCACCAGCTTTGCCCAGTATTTCGAGGGCGCCTGGCGCTATCGCTATCGCGCACAATTGGGCAAGCCGAAAGCCAGTCTGGCTTCCACCGCCGCCGATATGAAGCTCAGCGCCAAGTATCTGCCGATGGTCTGGGGCATTCTGCATGACAAGGACGCCATCGGTCCGGTGGCCAAGCTGCAATCCATGTGGAACGCGCTGCCCGCGCCGCAATCCAACAAGGCCGATGCCGGTCAGCTGACCGTCGGAACCCAGGCGATGGAGAATTTCGTCACCCGCATCCGCGCCCATACCGCGATGCAATTTTCCTCGCCGATCGTGAAGGGCCTGCCGGGCCAGTCCGAGCCACTGCACAACTGGCGCCTGCAGGAATATGCGGACAATCACCGCAAGAGCGATCCCAACGATCTGCGCGCCGACAATGAGAAGGAGCCCATCCCGGCGGCGATTCCGAAATATCCGCCGCTGCATGAAGACGCGTCGCCGCGCTGGGCGATCCTGTCGGCGCATGCGCGTTACGGCGATGCCGACCTGGTCTACCCAGCCGGTCAGAAGGCGAAGTATCAGAAGGCGTTCGACCGTTTCGCCTCCGTCTTCCCCGACACCTTCTATGTCAGCGAGCGCGGCCGTTACTGGCCCGATCAGGCGACCGACAATGGCCGCCTGCTGAATGCCGGCTATCACAATACCGGCGGCTATTATCGCGACGACACCGCTTTGATGCAGCTGATCCTGGACAAGAAGGGCCAGGACCAGCTCAACCGGCTGTGGAACGAGTTCGACTTTGTGGCCCACCAGACTGAGCGTACCTGGGTGCAATATTACTTCAACCAGTCGGGCGAAGTGGACGGCAACATAAACGGGCCGCTTTCCACAGAATCTGGCTCCAAGCGTCCGGTCGGTCATGAAGTGACCGACCAGTTCGTGGTCTTGCAGATGCGCGACAAATATCTGGCGCGCTGGGCGATGGACAAGGAACATAATGATCCCGTCGCGCCCAAGGCCTTCAACTGGCATTTCGGCCTGATCAACACCACCTTGCGCAATCTGGAAAAGCAGCATGTCGCGGCCGAGCCCAAGCATCTGGCCGCGCTGGTCAGCTTTGCCCAGCGCGCCTATCGCCGGCCGCTGACCGCCAATGAGCGCAGCGATCTGTTGGCCTATTACAAGAAGCTGCGCAGCGAGGCACGGCTCAGCCACGAGGACGCCGTGCGCGACACCATTGTGAGCGTGCTGATGTCACCGGACTTCCTGTACCGCTTCGACATGGCGACAGCGAGCAATGCCAAGGCGTCACTGGCCAAACCCGTTGCCTTGAAGTCGGGCCAGGCCTTCGCCAGCCAGCCTTTGTCGGATTACAGCCTGGCCAGCCGGCTGAGTTATTTCCTCTGGGCCAGCATGCCGGATGCCGAGCTGCTGCGGCACGCCGCGGCCGGCGATTTGCACAAGCCCGCGGTGCTGCTGGCCGAGGCTCATCGCATGCTCAAGGACCCCAAGGTTAAGGGCCTTGCCACCGAGTTCACCGGCAACTGGCTGGTCTTCCGCCAGTTCGAGACCAACAATTCGGTGGACCGGATGCGCTTTCCCACCTTCAACGACGATCTGCGCGAGGCGATGTTCCAGGAGCCGGTCCATCTGATGCAGGACAATATCCAAAACGAGCATTCGGTTCTGGACCTGCTCTATGGCAACTACACCTTCGTCAATCCGCCGCTGGCCAGGCATTACGGCATGCCCGAGGTCGACGGGGATAACGACAACTGGGTCAGGATCGACAATGCCGACAAATATGGCCGCGGCGGCATCCTGCCGATGGCCGTGTTCATGACCGCCTATTCGCCGGGCTTGCGCACCAGCCCGGTCAAGCGCGGCAACTGGGTCGTTCAGAAGGTTCTGGGCATCCGCGTGCCGCCGCCGCCGCCGGTGGTGCCTGAATTGCCTGCCGATGAATCCAAGACCGACAAGCCGATCCGCGAGATGCTGGCCGAGCATCACAAGAATCCCTTCTGCGCCGGCTGCCACCTGCGCTTCGATTCCTTCGGCCTGGCTTTTGAAGGGTATGGCCCGGTGGGCGGCGCCCGCACCAAGGATCTGGCCGGCCGGCCGATTGACGCCTCCACCACCTATCCGGGCGGCGTCAATGGCGATGGGCTGGTGGGGCTCAAATCGTTCATCCATGACCACCGTCAGGACAATTTCGTCAGCAACCTTGCCCGCAAGCTGCTGGCCTATGCCCTCAATCGCTCGCCGCAGCTTTCCGACGAGGCGCTGGTGGACAAGATGGAGACCAGCCTGGTGGCGGATGGCTACAAGTTCCGCGCCATGGTGGACACGATCGTCCTCAGCCCGCAATTCCTGAACCGGCGCGTCGCCGATACCGCCAAGTCCGTATCGGCCCCGGCGCCTCAGCCGGAGAAGCCGGCTCAGCCCAAATTGATCAAGACCGATTTCCGGAAGGAGCATTGAAAATGTCAAAGAATGGATCGCCGCGCTCGTCTTTCCGTTCCCGCGCTTTCTCCCGCCGCGTCGTGCTGCGCGGCGCGGGCTGCACCATGGCGCTGCCCTGGCTGGACTCGGTGAATGCCCTGGCCGATCCGTCTTCGGCCGACTTCCCCAAGCGCTTCGGCGTGGTGTTCCTGGGCTGCGGCGTCAATGAGAATCACTGGAGCGCCGAAGGCAATGGCGCGGACATGAAGCTCTCCAAGACGCTGGAGCCACTGGAGCCGATCAAGCAGAAGATCAATGTGGTGGACGGCCTGTTCGTGAAGTCGCTGACCAATCAGGGCATCCATCCCGCCCAGACCGGCAGCCTGCTTTCCGGCGAGCACATCACCAAAGGCGCCATCATCCATTCCGGCGTCAGCGTGGACCAGGTGATTGCCGGCCATGTCGGCCAGGACACGCCGCAATCTTCCATCGTGCTGGCCTGCGAGCAGCCGATGACGGGCTTTCACGAGACCAATTTTTCGCTGGCTTATAGCTCGCATCTGTCCTGGCAGACGCCGGATTCCCCGGTGCCCGTGGAAGTCTATCCGGCGCTGGCCTGGGACAATCTGTTCGACAATCGCGGCAGCCTGCTGAATGTCAGCGTGCTGGACCGCATCAACGACCAGGCCAAGTCGCTTTCCACCAAGGTCAGCATGACCGATCGCGGCAAGCTGGATGAGTTCATGACCAGCGTGCGCGAAGTGGAAAAGCGCGTCCAGCTGATGCGCAAGAACATGGAGGACGCCAAAGACGGGGCCAAGACCAAGAACAGCTCCGTCGCAGTGATGGAACGCCCCGCCAACGGCCTGCCAGAAGACCTGCGCGAACATGCCAAGCTGATGTGCGACATCATCGCCATCGCCTTCCAGACCAACAAGACGCGCGTGGCCTCGCTGATCATCAGCCGCGACCTGTCGGCGATGTATTATCCGTTCCTCGACGTGAAGGAGGGCCATCACGCCGCCAGCCACGACAATGCCTCGGACAATTATGAGCGCATCGCCCATTTCCACGTCGCCCAATACGCCTATCTGGCGTCCAAGCTGGACAGCATGAAGGAAGGCAACGGCACCGTGCTGGACAATAGCTGCCTCATGTTCATGTCGAACATGTTCGTGGGCAGGAAGCACGACAATTCTCGCCTGCCGCTGGTGCTGGCGGGCGGCCTGGGTGGCACCTTGCAGACCGGGCGCAGCCTCAACTATCTCAGCGACGCTGAGAACAAGCGCAATATGTGCAGCCTGTATCTGTCGCTGATGGATCGGTTCGGCGTGAAGCTGGACAAGTTCGGCGACGCGACCGAAAGGCTGGAGCGGATCTAGCCCGCGCCGTAGCCCAAGGCACGCAAGGTCTCGCCATGCAGGCGCTCGAACAGCGCCTGCGTCTCCCCGTCCATTTCGGCGATGTTGGCTTCATCCGAGCCGCGCCGAAAGAAAACGGGGTTCAGGGCGTTAAGCTGCGCGAAGGACACGTCGAAGGGCCTGGCCACCGGAACGCCGATGAAGTCTGAAATCGCGCGCAGGCTTTCTTCATCCGCCGCCGCCAGCTTCTCATAGCGCACCACCAGCCGGTTTGCCCTCGGCTCCAGCGCCCAGGCACGAACATGATGTGACCAGAGCGGGCCCATGCGCCCCGCCAGCACATCGGCAAACGTCACCTGATGTCCAAGCACCTGGCGCAGATAGTGGAGGTGGCTGACCGTGGCGGAGCGCCCGTCGCGAACCACATAGATCACCGGCCAGTGCTGCGCGGGCGGCAGTTCATGAGTCTTCACATAGAGCCGCCGGCCGTCGGTTCGGGCGCGGGCAAGGAAGCGGCTCGGATCGTCGCCCACCGCCTCATGGCCTATCGCGGCGACGAGCTCGGGATCGGTGAATTCGCTGTCGTGATAGACCGATTGGCTGGAAAGGCCAAAACAGTGTTTCAGGACGACGCGCAGCAGCGTGTTGCCCGAGCGGGGATAGGACGCCAGCCAGATCATTGAGGGATGGGCTCGGTTGGCGGGTATAGAATCGGCAACAGCCATGGCCGCGAGATTTACGGCTTTTGCCAATGACACCGATTGCCATCTTTTCGCCCGAATGTCGCAAGGCGTCGTGCCTTGCTGGGGCCGCAACAAGCCGCGTATTTCTCGATGGTTACCGGAAACGCAATGCGGGACCGGAACGAGCTGCCGCGATAGTGCGTTCCTGCTCCATACAAGGAGCACAGCCATGCGAAACACACTATTGATCACGGGATTTGCCGCGGCACTGATGCTCGCGGGTTGCGGTACTGATACGGGTGACCGTCTGGCCAGTGGCGCGATGATTGGCGCCGCCGGTGGCGCGGCCATTGGCGCTCTTGCGGGCAATCCCGCCATGGGCGCGGCTGCCGGCGCGGTTGCCGGCGGCGTTGTCGGCGCGGCCAGCGATCCCTGCACACTGAATCTGGGCGATCCGGCCTGGAAAAATGACCGGCGTGCGTATGAACGCCGTTGCGGACATCCCTATCGCGACTGATTGCGGTAACAGGCGTCCCAAAAGGGGACAGTTAACGTAATCTATTGCTGGCATATGTCGTGAAAGGCTTGGGCTGAAACCCAGGCCTTTCCGTCATGACCATCGCCAGTGAGGCCGTTCCCCCGGGGCCCCGCCTGTCCTTCCGGTTCCTTGTCGCGGCCGCCTTTGCGGCCTATGCGGCACTGATGGCCGTGCTCTGGTGGTTGGTCGCCAGCCGGTTGCCGGACCAGCTCGCCGTGACCCTGTTCGGGCATGCGCTGCATCTCAAAAATCTGCGCGACAAGATCCTGGGCAACGCCAGCCTGATCGCCGTGATTCTACCGGCGGCGCTGTGGCTGGAATGCGCCGCGATCGGGTGGGAAAAAAGCTCGGCGCGGGCGCTGCTCAGGCCCACCGCCTCGATGAAGACCGATCTCGCCTATTTCCTGCTCGACCAGGCCCATGTGACGGGCGTGATCGGACGGATCATGATGCTGGGCGCCTCGGTGATATCCGGTGTCGCCTTGCGGGACTGGCTGGCCGCCCGCACCGGCTTTGCCGTCGATCCGTCCGGCCTGCCACTGTGGCTGCAGGTGATGATCTACTTCCACGTCTATTCCTTCTTCGACTATTGGGCGCACCGCCTTGGGCACACGCGCTGGTTCTGGCCGCTGCACCGCTATCATCACGCCGCTGAAGACTTCTGCGTCGTCAACGGCGCGCGTCTCCACCCGGCCGGCTTTGTCGGCATCTTCCTGCTCAATATTCCCATGCCGCTGCTGGGCGCCTCGCCCGAGGTGATGATCTGGGTCAATGTCCTGACCATCGCGCTGGGTTTCGTCATCCATTCGCGCATGGAGTCCGGCTTCGGCTGGGCCGGGCGCTGGCTGGTGCAATCGCCTTTGCATCACCGGTTGCACCACAAGCTAGACATGACCACGCCCACCGGCTTTTTCAGCATGACGCCGCTGTGGGACCGGCTGTTCGGCGGCTGGAGCCAAACCGTCACACCGCGTGTCGCGATCGGCGTGGACACGCCCTACCGCCACGGCCTGTGGCTGCTGCCCGATCTGCTGCGCGATTATTGCGATTTCTGGAAAGGCCTGGTCGGGCGCCGGACCATCTATCCCAGCGAGCTTTAGCCCATCATCTTGAGATAGGCCGCTTCCAGGTCGCGGGTGAATCCATCCGCGTTGAACAGCGGTGTCGTGGCGATGTTGCGCGCCAGTTTTTCCTTCAGCGCGGCCAGCCGCGCCGGATCGCGCGCCAACGCCAGGGCCAGCGCTTCGTATTCCGCCAGATTGTTGGTCACCAGTTCGGGCATCCCGATCGCGTGAAGCAGGCTGGCGGCGACGCGGCCGGCAAAAGCCTCGCCCATCGCCGTCAGCACCGGCAGGCCTGCCCACAACGCATCGGCGGCGGTTGCGTGGGCATTGTAGGGCAGGGTATCGAGGAACAGGTCGGCGGCGCGGTACCGGGCCAGATGTTCCGGCAGCGGGATATCGCCCGCCCAGACCAGGCGCTCGGCGCCGATGCCGTGGCTCGCGGCTTCCCGCTCCAGATTGGCGCGGACGTCCGCGGGCGCCGCCTTCAGCAACAGAACGCTGCCGGGCACCTGGCCCAGCAGCCGCATCCAGACCGCGAACACCGGCCGGGTGATCTTCCAGCTATTGTTGGTGCAACAGAAGACAAAACCGTTGCCTATGCTGTCGCTGGGCAACTCCGGCAGGCCGGCTTCAGCGCGCGAGGGTGTTGCCGCGATAACGCGATCCGGATCGGCGGGAAAATAGGTATGCGGCAGATGGATCAGCTTCTCGCTGAAGAAGGGCTGGTCTTCATCCGGCGCAACCGTCTTGTCCGCGATCAGGTAATCCATGAAATCGGCGCCCGTGGTGCCGGGATAGCCCAGCCATTCCACCTGAACCGGCGCAAAGCGATGGGCGAAGATCTGAAAACGCGACATACCGGTATGCCCAGCCAGATCAATGGCGATATCGATCTCCATATCCTTCAGGCGCTGGGCGATATCCTCGCCATTCAGCGCGGCGAAGTCGTGAAAGCGGTCAAAAGAGTTTTTCAGTCTTTGGCGAATCGCGCTGTCATCGGCAGGGCCAAGCGAAATTCCGATCACCTGAAACCGCGTGCGGTCATGCCGTTCGATAATCGGAGCAAGTTGGAAGGCCACCGCATGTTCGCGAAAGTCCGATGAGACATAAGCTAGCCGGATGCGGTCATGGCGGTAGGTCTCGCCGCGCCACAGGGGCGGCAAGGGTTTCGGCACGAGGCCGCGCGCCACGCCGCTGGCGCATCTTAGTTGCAGCGCCTTGTCGGGAAAGATGCCCAGCAAGGCAAGAGGCGGCGCCGTCTCAAACGCCTGCTCGGGTGTGAGATGTGCGACCCAATCCCAGTCGCACAGGGTCAGCGCCACCAGAGTGCGGTTGGTGCGGGCAGGACTGTAGTTGGGGTCGAGCGCCAGCGCCTGGCTATAGGCAGCCATGGCCTCGGTATTGCGGTTCAGGCCGGCCAGCACCACGCCGCGATTATAGTGCACGGCCGGCATGCCCGGCTGCAGCAGCGCGGCCTGGTCCAGCGAGGGCAGCGCCTCTTCGAACGCAAATCTCTGCGAAAGAATCACGCCACGATTGTAAAGCCCATCGAAGGCGCGTGGATCGCGCGCCAGAAGCCTGTCATACGCGACAAGGGCCTCGTCGAAACGCATGGCCGCCATAAGGGCGCCGGCATGATGGCTGAGCGCGGTCAGGTCGGCCGGATTTGCCCGGACCGCCTTGTGCAGCAAGGCGATGGCTTCGTCATACTTGCCCTGCTGGGCTTTCAGGAAGCCCAGCATGTGGAGGGCGGGAAAATTCCCCGCCTCCGCACGCAGCACCTGGCGATAGATGCTCTCCGCTTCGGCAAAGCGGCCGGCCTGGTGCGCTGCCAGGCCCTGCTCGAACAGACGGCGCAAATCCATCCTAGTGTCGCGGCTTCGAAGTTCGCAACATGCTCGATATCAGGTTCGATGCGAACTTCGAAACCGGAACGACACTAGGATTCAAAGATTTGCCAGTGTCCTTCGATTCCAAAATTCGTCTGGAATCGATATCGAGATGGAGCGAATTTTGGAATCGGGACACTGGCGCGCTCTTACAGGTCCTTCAGCAGCCAGCGGATCGAGCGCTTCTGCAATTCCAGATATTGCGGATTCCACATGGCGTGAATGGTATGGCCGACCGCCGTGAACACCACTCGCCCCTTGCCATAGTCATAGGCCCAGCCGGCAGGTGACTTGGTGCCGCGGTTCTCGTAGGTCAGCCCATCCAGATTTTCCGATTCCAGAATCACGTAACGGGGATCCTTGTCGTAATCGACATAATGCTGCTCGTCATTGACGACAAAAGGCTTCATCCCGGCCGTGATGGGATGGGCGTTTTGGGTGGCATGCACCTGGAAGGGGCGAAGCGGCGGATGGCCGAAATAGGCCCCGCCCATCGTGTCGCGATAATTCTTCGATGACAGCGAGATGTGGCTGGAATTGTGCAGCGGATAAAAACCGCCGCCGGCCTGCACGAAATTCTTGATCGCCAGGCCCTGTTCCTCGGTCATCCACATTACCGACTTGGCGGCGGGAAAATCGGACTCATTTTCCAGGTTCATTTCATAGGCATTGTAGGAATCGGGGCCCGAATAGCCGCCCGGCCAGATCATGCCGTCGCGCAGGATCAGCAGCAGTTGATAGGGCTTGATGGACGCGGCCGACAGGCCGGCATAGTCCATGGTGTAGTCGATGGGGATGTTGAGGTCATGGAAGACCCGGTCTAGGCTGACATGGATGTAGTCGGGGTTGTGATAGCGGTCGCCGATCAACGCCAGGGCCCGCGGCCGTGTCCCGTCGCGAGGCTGGGCCTGCGCTGGCAACGCTGCGGCGCCCAAACCCGCCATCAGGGCGCGCCGGGACAGTTCCGGTGAGATCAGCTTCATCGCCTTCCCCTTTTTTATCGTTCTTGGTCTTTTCGGGGACGGAATAGCTATAGACGCGCCCCCGCCGGCTCGCCAATATCTATACATAAGTATAGATCAGGGCGGCCTGGCTCCGGAGGATAGAGCAGGCCGGCCGAAACGGGAAATCGCCGCATCGGACGTGAGGGATTTCGGGGGCTGTTTCGTCTTTGCTTATGCCAGGGCACACGCCAGGGCCCGGGAGGGAGAATGGAGAGTTTAGAACAGGTCATTCCCGAGGTGCCGCAAGGCCCCGGGGCTCCGCCGACTTTGCGCGCCCATGTCGTGCAAATGCTGTCGGCCGGCATTTTGTCGGGCAAATACAAGCCGGGTGACCGGCTGAACGAAAGCCAGATCGCCCGCGAGCTCAATATCAGCCGCATTCCGGTGCGCGAGGCCTTGTCCCAGCTTCAGGAGCAGGGGTTGGTGCAGAACCGCGAGCGGCGCGGCATGTTCGTCACCCACATCAATACCGAGGAAGTGCTGCAGATTAGCTCGCTGCGCCTGATCCTGGAAACTGAAGCCCTGCGCCTGGCGCGGGCCCGCATGACCCCGGAAATCCTGGCGGAGCTGGAAGCCCTGGTGGACCAGATGGAGAACTGGGGCGGCAGCCTGCTGGATGCCCGAGCCCTGGACCTTCAGTTCCACCGCGCCCTATGGCGGGCGTCGGGAAATCCCTATCTGGAACGCACCCTGTATGGGCTGGTCATTCCGCTCTTCGCCCACAAGACCCTGGAACACGTCACCCATGATGTCCGGCGCTGGCGCATGAGCCATCACCGCACGCTTCTGGACGCGATCACAGGCCGCTCGGGCGACGATCTTCAGGCCGTGCTGCTGACCCATCTGCGCATGTCCCATACCGAGCCCGAGCGCTATTCGGCCGCGGTCCGCAAGCCATCTTAAAAGCTTGCAATCTCGCAGTTGCGAAATGCCGCGGTGTCGTCCCGCGCGCGCGCGGAGCGCGCCTGCATTGGGGGAGCCGGAGGGGGGCGGTTTGTCGCTTGGCAAAAAACCGCCCCGGCTCCTAAGGTGCCGTCGTCTCACGAAATGGGACTGTCCACAGACCTTGGGGCGTAAGCGGAGGATTTCAGAGCCATGACCATCAAGACAATTCTGCTCGCCGGCGCAGTGGCGATCGCCTTTGCCGGTCCCGGCAGCGCCCAGACCGCGACCGACTATGCCCGTTATTCGCAGTGGCCGGCGCCGCGCTCGCAGGGGCAGAACGTCAACGGCATGCACATCTTCCTGTTCGCGGGCCTGAAGAGCCACGGCCCGGGCGCCCATGACTATCCCTATTTTCTGGATACCTGGTCCAAGCTTCTGACGGGCCGTGGTGCGGTGGTGGACGGTTCGCTGTCTTTCCCCAGCCAGGAGCAACTCGACAAATCCGATGTGGTGATCATCTACAAGGGCGATGCCGGCTACATGACGCCGGAACAGCGCGCCCGCCTTCAGGCCTATGTGAAGCGCGGCGGCGGCCTGGTCACTTTCCATGACTCGCTCTGCGGTCCCGATCCCGCCGACATGGCGACCCTGGTGGGCGCTGGCAAGAAACATGGCGAGGTCAATTACACCTGGACCGCGACGCTCGATTACAATGTCGTGGACAAGGCGAATCCCATCGTCCAGGGCATGCCGGCGCAGATCTATGACGAAGCCTTCTACAAGCTGAATTTCGCGCCGGAAGTGCATGCGCTGATGACCGTCACCATGCCGGACACGCCCAGCGCACGCAAAGGCGGTGGCGTCGGCCAGACCATTCCGCAGATGTGGACCTACGAGCACACCCTGCCGGGTGGCCAGCCCGCCCGCGCCTTTGTCTGGATGCAGGGCCACATGGTCGACAGCCTGCAGGATCCCGCGATCCAGAAGGTGCTGATGCGCGGCATCGCCTGGGCCGGCAAGAAGCCCTATGGCGAACTCACCGACTATGTGCCGCCGCAGCGCGCGGCCCGTGCGGAATAAAGGGCGTAATTAAGGCGAAAAGAGGCATGGCGCATCCAGCGTTCGTGCCTCTTTCCCATTCATCTTCCAGTCAGGTCGGGTCGGATAAAAGGGTCATGCGATGAGTTTGTTGAAAGGCACCGCTGCAAGCGCTGCGTTGGCGCTGATGGCCACGGCGGCCAGCGCCGCCGGCACTGATTGGCCGGTCAGCGGCCATGATGCGGGCAGCCAGCGTTATTCCCCACTCACCCAGATCAACAAGTCCAATGTCGCGAATTTGCAGATCGCCTGGACTTATCACCTGACCCCCGCCGGCTATGCGGGCCGCCCGCGTCTGGTGGAATCGGTGCCGGTGGTGATCGGCAACAGCATGTACATCTCGTCCAGCTATGGCGAGGTGATTGCGCTCAACGCCACCACGGGCGCCGAGCTGTGGAAGTACAAGCTTCCCGACAACGACACGCCGGCGGAGCGGGGCGTTGCCTATTGGAAGGGATCCAAGGGCTTTCCCGCGGCGATTGTTTTCGGCAGCCGCATGGGCCGTCTCTATCAGGTCAATGCCAGGACCGGCGCGCCGATCGATGGCTTTGGCGAACATGGCGTCGTCAATCTCAAGACGCCCGAAGTCATGGGCAACACCCCGAGCTATCCCTATGGCCAGCCCGCGGTACCGGTGATCTACAAGAACCTGATCGTCACCGGCGCTGGGACCCCGGATGCCGCGCCCAATGTCGGCGCGAAGGGCGATACCCGTGCCTGGGACGCCAAGACCGGCAAGCTGGTCTGGACCTTTCACACCACCCCGCGCCCCGGCGAGTTCGGCTATGACACTTGGGGCGGGGACAGCGCCCGCAACCGCTCCGGCGTCAATGTCTGGGGCTATTTCACGGTGGATGAGAAGCGCGGCATTCTCTACATGCCGCTGGGCGCGCCCAACAATGACCGCGTCGGCGTGGACCGGCCGGGCAATAATCTCTTCGGCTCCTCGCTGGTGGCGGTGGATGCCAATACCGGCAAATATCTCTGGCACTTCCAGGTTACCCATCACGACATCTGGGACAATGACACCCAGGATCCGCCGGTGCTGATGGATGTGCACAAGGACGGCAAGACGATTCCGGCGGTGCTGACCGTCAACAAGAACGCGCTGGTCTTCATTCTCAACCGCGTCACCGGCAAGCCGATCTACGATGTCGAGGAACGCGCCGTGCCGCAGAGCAAGGTGCCGGGCGAACAGACCTCTCCGACCCAGCCTTTCCCGGTGAAGCCGGAACAGCTTTCGCAAGGCAGCATCAGCCGCGACAATCTCTACAAGGGCGAGCCGGAGCATCAGGCCTATTGCGAGAAGCTGGTCGACGACAAGCACATGGTGCTGGGCTCGACCTATCTGCCGCCGGGCTACAACGAAATCACGGTCGCGCCGCCCGGCACCCAGGGCGGGGTGAACTATTACGGCGGCAGCTTTGATCCCAAGCTGCATCTATTCGTGGCGAACGTGAACAACCTGTTCCAGCCCATGCGCGTGGAAAAAAGGCCGGATGGAACCTTCGCCAATACCTATGGCGTGGTCCGTTTCTGGGACCCGGAGAAGAAGCTGCCCTGTGGTCCCACCCCCTGGGGCCAGCTGGTGGCCCTGAACGTGGACACGGGCGATGTGGTCTATCGCAAGACCTTGGGTGTAACCGATAGTTTCCCGGCCGGCCTGCAGGATACCGGCCGGCCCGGCCTGGGCGGAACCATCCTGACGGCCAGCGGCTTGACTTTTGTTGGGGCTACGGATGATTTCCGCTTCCGCGCTTTCGCCACACAAACCGGCGAGAAGCTGTGGGAGGTGAAACTGAAAGCCTCGGTCACGGCCACGCCGGCCACTTACAAAGGTACCGATGGGCGCCAATATGTGGCGGCATCGAACACCGGCGGGTCCCAGACCGGCTCGGTGGTCACCAATGATGAGATAATCGCCTTCGCGTTGCCGAAACACTAGTGCTGGACGGGCAGAAGAAAGAGAGACGAACGTGCGTGTATTTACCATAGCTGTGATGCTGGCGGGCCTGACGGCCTCTGCCTTAACGCCGGCCTGGGCCGACGACTACAAGACTCTGCCGGAAGGCCCGGGCCGGGATGTGACGGTACGGGTCTGTTCCCAGTGCCATTCGCCGGAAGTGGCGGCCCAGCAGAGCCTGGACGCTCCAGGCTGGAAAGCCCTGGTGGACCAGATGGCCAACAACGGCGCCCAGGCTTCGGACGCCGAATTCGACACGATTTCCAAGTATCTGGCGACCGCCTTCCCGCCCAAATAGCCGCAGTTTCCCTCCGGCCCCCCTTGGGCTAAAAGCAGGCCCGATTTTCACGCCTGCCTTAACTGCTTTAAGGGAAGAACGACGATGAAGCTGCTGCGCTATGGCCCCAAGGGTCAGGAAAAACCCGGTCTTTTGGACAAGGACGGCCAGATCCGCGACCTTTCCGGCGTGGTGAAGGACATTGACGGGAAGGTCCTGGCTGACCTTTCGGCCATCCGCGCCGCCAAGGTCGAAAGCCTGCCGGTCGTCGCGAAGGGCGTGCGCATCGCCGAGCCCGTGGCCAAGGTGGGCAAGTTCCTCTGCATCGGTCTGAACTATGCGGACCATGCCAAGGAATCCAACATGCCTGAGCCGGCCGAGCCCATCATCTTCATGAAGGCCACCAGCGCCATCATCGGTCCAAATGATGACGTCTACCTGCCGCCCAACGCCAAGAAGGGCGACTGGGAAGTGGAGCTGGGCGTCGTGATCGGCAAGGAATGCCGCTACGTCTCCAAGGAGAAGGCCCTGGATTACGTCGCGGGCGCCTGCGTGGTGAACGACCTGTCGGAGCGCGAATTCCAGCTCGAGCGCCTGGGCACCTGGGACAAGGGCAAGGGCTGCGACACCTTCGGCCCGTTCGGCCCGTACCTGGTCACCCTCGATGAAGTGGGTGACCTCAACAATCTCGGCCTGTGGCTGGACCTCAACGGCAAGCGCGTTCAGACTGGCAACACCGCCACCCTGATCTTCGACGTGCCGACCCTGATCTCTTATGTCAGCCAGTTCATGAGCCTGCAGCCGGGCGATGTGATCTCCACTGGCACCCCGCCGGGCGTGGGCTTGGGGATGAAGCCGCCGGTGTTCCTGAAGGAAGGCGATGTGATGGAGCTGGGCATCGACAAGCTCGGCAGCCAGAAGCAGAAAGTTTTTCGTACGAAGGTTTAATCTCCTCCGGCCGCGACTATCACGCCTTCGCTTCGCTCAGGCGCCCGTCGCGGCCACCTCCCCCTTAGGGCGGGCTTCGCCCGCAAAGGGGGAGGCGGGTCATGGCCCTAGTGGAGGAGCGCCGCGGAATGCGGCGCTTGCGCTTAACGAAAAAAGGCGTCGGAGAAATCCGGCGCCTTTTTCGTAATCAGAAGCCGACGCTAATTGCCCGACGCTTGGGAGCTAGTTGAAGCGCCGCAGCTTTGTAAGTCTGGCGGCGAAGTACATTTCGCTTGGGATCGTATTCCAGCACCGTCACGTCATCACCGAAGACTGTCTCGACCGTCATGGGGATGGCATATCCCTTAATCGAAACCCGATCTCCCATATTAAAGCTCATGATGAGGCTCCGTTGTCTAAGAACATAACAGGAACGATAATTCGATTCGCCAATTTCCGCAAAGCACATGTCGCGCAAAAGGCACCGGATTTCTCCGGCGCCTCTTATTTTTGGCTATTCAAATAAATCCCATGCCGCGCGGGATTTTGCGGCGTGAGCAGGAGCGCTGAGCGACGTGTACAAGAAGTACATGAGCGAAGGCGCGACGAACTCGCGCCGCAAAAGACAAGCGGCTAGTGGTTGTCCCGTGGAATGCCCTTGGTCTGGTCGATGCGCTGATACTTGACCGCATTCTCCAGCACCATGCCGGTGCCCATCTGGCCGACATGTTCGCGCTGGATTTCCTGCCAGGGCGTCTGCGAGGCCGGATACTTGTAACCGCCGGCGGCTTCCAGTTCCTTGCGACGGCGCGCAAGCTCGTCTTCGGGCAGCAGCATGTTGGCCGTGCCTTTCTTGAGATCGATGCGGACGCGGTCGCCGCTCCTGAGCAGCGCCAAGCCGCCGCCCACCGCCGCTTCCGGTGAGGCGTTGAGAATGGAGGGCGAGCCCGAGGTGCCGGACTGGCGGCCATCGCCCACACAAGGCAGCGCATTGATGCCAGCCTTCAGCAGCGAGGCTGGCGGGCGCATGTTCACCACCTCGGCAGCGCCGGGATAACCCACGGGCCCCGCGCCGCGCATGATCAGGATCGTATGCTCGTCGATCCCCAGTGACGGATCATCGATGCGGTGATGGTAATCTTCTGGCCCGTCGAACACCGCCACGGGACCTTCGAAAGCTTCAGGGTCCTTGGGGTTGGACAGATAGCGCTTGCGGAATTCCTCGCTGATCACGCTGGTCTTCATGATGGCGCTGTCGAACAGGTTGCCCGACAGGACGATGAAGCCGGCATCCTTCTTCAGCGGCTTGTCGAAGGGCAAGATCACTTCCGGCAGGTGCACCTTCGTGCCCTTGCAGTTCTCGCCGATGCTCTTGCCGTTGGCGGTAAGCGCCTTTTCCTTGATCAGGCCCTGGTTCATCAGGATGTTCACCACCGCGGGCACGCCGCCCGCGTGGTGGAAATCCTCGCTCAGATATTCACCGGCGGGCTGCAGGTTGACCAGCAGCGGCACCTTGTGGCCGACCGCCTGCCAGTCCGACAGCGGCAGATCTACGCCCATGTGGCGGGCGATGGCGGCCAGGTGAATCGGCGCGTTGGTCGAGCCGCCGATGGCCGAGTTGACCACGATGGCATTGTGGAAAGCATCCTTGGTCAGGATCTTGGAGGGACGCAGGTCTTCCTTGACCATATCCACGATGCGCAGGCCGGTGGCATAGGCCATCTGGCCGCGCTCGCGATAAGGCGCGGGGATCGAGGCCGAACCTGGCAGCTGCATGCCCAGCGCTTCGGCCAGGCTGTTCATGGTCGAGGCCGTGCCCATGGTGTTGCAATAGCCCACCGACGGCGCCGACGAGGCCACCAGCTCCATGAAGCCGCGATAATCCAGTTCGCCGCGCGCCATCATCTCGCGCGCCTTCCAGACGATGGTGCCCGAGCCGGTGCGCTCGCCCTCGTGCCAGCCGTTCAGCATCGGACCGACCGAGAAAGCGATGGCCGGAATGTCCAGCGTCGCCGCCGCCATCAGGCAGGCGGGCGTGGTCTTGTCGCAGCCGATGGTCAGCACCACGCCGTCCAGCGGATAGCCATAAAGCAGCTCGACCAGGCCCATATAGGCAAGGTTGCGGTCCAGCGCCGCACCGGGACGCTTGCCCGTTTCCTGGATGGGGTGGACCGGGAATTCCATGGCGATGCCGCCGGCTTCGCGGATGCCTTCGCGGATGCGCTTGGCCAGCTCGATATGGTGGCGGTTGCAAGGCGACAGGTCGCTACCGGTCTGGGCGATGCCGATGATCGGCTTGCCCGACTGAAGTTCTTCACGCGTCAGACCGAAGTTCAGATAGCGCTCCAGATACAGCGCCGTCATGTCGGGATTGCTGGGATTGTCGAACCAGGCGCGGCTTCTCAGCGTCTGGGGCGTCTTGCCGTCATATTTCTTGTCATCAGCCATTTTGAAAAATCCTGTCGAAAAATGAATTCAGCCGGCGAACAGCGTCATGCCGCCGTCCACGCGCAGCACCTGGCCATCCACGAAACCGGCCGCATCGCTGGCGAGGAACGCCACCGCATCGGCGATCTCCTGCGGCTTGGCATAGCGTTCCAGCGATACGCCTTCCATCTTGGAGGGATCGGTGGTGCGGGTGGCCAGAAAGCGCGCCGTGGTGGTGGGGCCGGGGCTGACGGCATTGACGCGCACGCCCTTGGGGCGCATCTCCAGCGCCAGGCAGCGCGTATAGTGCAGGATGGCGGCCTTGGCGCAGCCATAGACCACTTCCGGCGAGACGCCGACATGGCCGTTGAGCGAGCCGAAATTGATCACCGCGCCCTTTTGACGGGATGCCATGCCGGGCACCACGGCGCGGCACATCAGCATGGTGCCGATGAAGTTGCGGTTCATCACCGCGTGAGCGTCTTCCAGGCTGATATTGAGGGCGTCGTTGGGATTGGGCTTGCCGCCCTTGGCGGCGATATCGCCGCCGGCGCAATTGACCAGGATGGAGATGGGCCCCAGCGCGTCTTCGACTTTCTTCACCAGGGCGGCGACGTCCGCTTCCTTGGAGATGTCACCGATCACGGCTGTCACCTTGCCGGGACCGCGCGCGGCAAGCTCGCCGGCCAGCGCCGTCAGGCTGGGGCTTTCGCCAAAGGCAGCGGGCGCATCCTCGCTGATGTCGTGCAGGGCGACATGGGCGCCGCCCCTCAGCAGGGTCTCGGCAATCATCCGGCCCAGGCCGCGGCCCGAGCCTGTGACCAGCGCCACCTGGCCCCCGAAATGGAAGGTTGTGGGACGGTCCGATGCGCTCAAGGAAGGCTCCATGTCAGGGCGGTTGAGGCAAGCAGAAGGCTCGCTGAAAGCCCTTGGTTTTTATAAGGAATCCGCACGTCCGGCATGCCGTCGGCACCCCGGATGAATTGACTTCCAAGGCCCCGAATTTAGTATAGAAATCGCAGGCCGATGTGAAGCCTTTGCTGGCACTGACAACGGCTTCCATGCCCCAGCAGCGGGACAGGATAACAAGGGGCGGGACGTCTGATGAAACCGACGCATACGCGCTATTGGGTCGTGGCCTTCGCGCTGGCCCTGGCAATGATCATGTACATCCAGCGCGTGGCCATTTCCGCCGCCATTGTGCCGATCGCCGCCGACCTGCACCTGGACCAGAAAGAAAAGGGCCTGGTTCTGGGGGCCTTCGGCCTCTCCTATGCTCTGTTCGAGATCCCCATGGGCCTGATGGGCGACAAGCTGGGGGTGCGCTGGGTTCTGACTCAGGTTGTGTTGCTCTGGTCCCTTTTCACGGCTCTGACCGGTGCGGCCTGGAATGTGGTGTCGCTCTGGGTGATCCGTTTCCTGTTCGGCGCCGGCGAGGCGGGCTGCTTTCCCAACCTGACCCGCATGCTGTCGGCCTGGCTGCCGGTGGGCGAACGGGTCAAGGCCCAGGCGGTAATGTGGGCCTTTGGCCGCTGGGGCGGGGCGCTGGCGCCGCCAGTGGCGATTTTCGTGATCGGCCTGTTCGGTTGGCGGCTGGGTTTTGTGGCGCTGGCTTTCCTGGGCGTGGCCTGGGTGGCGCTGTTCCTGCCCTGGTTCCGCAACGACCCGGCCGAGCATAAGTCGGTCAACAAGCAAGAGCTGGCGCTGCTGGAAGGCGGCCGCGAGCTGGTGCTGCATGACCATGGCGTGCCGTGGTACCGCCTGTTGCTGCAGAGGGATATTTTCTTCCTGGGCCTGCAATATTTCGGCTTCTCCTACACCTGGTATTTCTATGTGACCTGGCTGCCGACCTGGCTGCATGACGCGCGCGGGCTTTCGATGGCCGAGGTGGGCCTATACGCGACCTGGCCGCTGGCGGCCGGCGGCTGTGGCTCCATCGTCTCCGGCTTTCTGCCCTTGTCCGTTCCGCGCAAATGGGTGGCGGTGCTGGGCTTCCTAGCCACCGCGGCGCTGATCTTCATTCTTCCCAGCGTGCCGAATGTGACCGCGGCCATGGCACTGATGGCGCTGGCCAGCTTCTGCAGCGACCTCACCATGCCGATCAGCTGGAACACCTGCGTGGAGATCGGCAAGCAGTACACCGCCACGGTTTCCTCCACCATGAACATGCTGGGCAACTTCGCGGGTTTCGTGGCGCCGGTGGTTTTTGGGTTTATCCTGCAATACACCAGCAACAACTATAACATCGTGATGTACACCATGGCGGTGGCATCCATCGTGTCCGGCCTCTGCTGGCTGTTCCTGGAACCCGACGCCCAGCGCTGATTTTTCTCAAAGCTCTTTCAAAAAGGTTTGCACGTGAAGATCGATCTGACAGGCAGGACGGCAATCATCGTCGGCGGCTCCGGCGGCCTGGGCGAAGCCATGGCGCACACCATATCGGGCGCCGGCGCCAATATCGCGCTGGTGGGCCGCAATCAGGCCAAGCTGGACAAGGTGGCCGGTGAGCTGAAGGCCAAGGGCGGTAAGGTCGAGACGTTCACCGCCGACATGACCAGCGAAAGCGATGTGAAGCGGCTGGCCGGAGAGGTCAACGCCAAGTTCAAGAACCCGCAGATCCTGATCAATTCGGCCGGCATCAATATCAGAAAGAGCGTCACCGATTTCACGCTCGCCGAATTCAAGAGCGTGGTGGATTCCAGCCTGGTCACCACCTTCCTGGCCTGCAACGCCTTCGTGCCTGGCATGAAGGGCACCGGCTATGGCCGCATTATCAATCTCGCCTCCATGATGGCGCATATCTCGCTGCCCAACCGCACGGCGTATTCCGGCGGCAAGGCGGGCCTCTTGGGTTTCACCAAGTCGCTGGCGCTGGAGCTGGCGATGGAAGGCATCACCGCCAACTCCATCTCGCCCGGTCCCTTCCATACCGAGATGAACCTGCCGGTGATCAACGATCCGGAAGCCAATAAGCTGTTTCTCTCCAAGCTGCCGGTGGGCCGCTGGGGCAAGGTGGAAGAGATCGGCGGCCTGGTCTGCTATCTGTGCAGCGATCTGGCCGGCTTCATCACCGGCACCGACATCATCATCGACGGCGGCTGGACCGCCGCTTAACCCCGGAGACATATTATGACGACGCGGCGTGACGTGATGATGGGTGGCGCTGCGCTGGCGGCTGCTTCGGCAATGCCGTCCTTCGCGGCAGACAGGCCCAAATCGCCGCTGGGCGTGGCCCAGACCGCGCTGGGGCATTATTTCCGCAAAGCGCGCGGCAACAATTCCAACCAGCGCGGGCCGGCCGATCCCATCGCCACAGTGGATTACGTGCGCAGCCTGGGCGGCGGCGGCGTGCAGATGGCTATACCGGGGGACACCGACCTCAAGGCGCTGCGCGCCAAGCTCGACCAGCATGGCATGACCTTCGAGGGCGATATCCGCCTCTTGGACAAACCGACCGACGATCCGGCGCGCTTCGAAAAAGAACTGCGCATGTACAAGGCGCTGGGCGCGCCGGTGGTACGCACGGTCTGCTTTGTCGGCCGCCGCTACGAGAATTTCGACAACATGGAGCAGTACACGGCCTGGCGCGCCAATGCCCTGGCGGTGCTGGATGTCTGCGTGCCGATCGCCGACAAGGTTGGCATTCCGCTGGCGATGGAAAATCACAAGGACCGCGTGGTGGACGAGGAAGTGGAGGTGCTGAAGAAATATTCCAGCGCCAACTTCGGCGCCCTGGTGGACTTCGGCAACAATATCGCCATGTGCGACGATCCCATGGATGTGATCGTCAAGCTGGCGCCTTACGTGAAGTCCTGCCACATGAAGAACATGGCGGTGCAGACTTACGCGGACGGCTTCCTGCTGTCGGAAGTGCTCTTCGAGGATGGCTTCATGGATATTCCCAAGATGTGGGCGATCCTGAAAAAGTCCAACCCGAAGCTGCAGGCGATGCATGAACTGATCACCCGCGATCCGCTGAAGGTGCCGGTGCTGACCGACAAATATTGGGCCACCTGGCCGGAGCGCAAGGGCAAGTATCTGCCGCAGACCATGAAGCTGGTGAAGGATCATGCCAGCAAGAAGCCGCTGCCGGTGATCAGTACTCTGCCGGTGGACGCGCAATTCCAGGCCGAAGAGTCGAACAACATTCGTTGCTTCGAGTGGGCACGCAAAGCACTGGCTTAACGAATTAAGCCCTCATGCTTCGACAAGCTCAGCATGAGGATTCCTTTTATTCCTCACCCTGAGCTTGTCGAAGGGTGAGGGGTGGAGGTTCGCCGCCGGTCACGTGGCCCGCAGCGCATCGACCACAGGCAGGCGCGCGGCGCGGATGGCGGGCAGGATCCCGCCCAACAACGCGACGATCAGCGCCCAGGCCAGCCCCACAGCCACAAGGGCTGGTGAGACCGCCAGATGGAAAAGCACTTCGCCAAAAGCATAACCCTGCCCGTTGAACAATGCCCACGCCAGGACAATCCCGATCAGTGCGCCCATCAGCGCCAGCAGAACCGACTCCGCGATTACAGAAATCGCGACGGCCATGCCCCCAAAGCCCAACGCGCGCAAGGTGGCGATTTCCTGGGTGCGGGCGCCCACCGCCGAATACATGGTGTTGAGCGCGCCGAACAGCGCGCCCAGCGCCATGATGCCGCCGACCGCATAGGCCACGGCGTGGAAGAAGCCGGCCGTGTCCTGTGATGTGCGTTCGTAATATTCGGACTGGCGCTCGGCCCGTACGCCAAGTTTTGGCCTTGCCGCCAGCGCCTGCTGCAGCGTCATCAGGCCATCTGGCCCATCCAGCCGCACAATCACGCTGTTGAACGCGTTGCGCCTGGCCGCGCTCATCAGGGTGGCGGCATCACCGATGATTTGCCCTTCCAGAACATCACCGCCCGTGATGAAGCTGCCGACGATGGGCCATTGCCCGTCTTGCATAATGACCTTGTCGCCCACTTCAAATCCGCGAAACTCTGGCTTAAGGCCGATACCGACGATCAGCTCGCGCGCCCCTGGCCGCAACATGCGCCCGGCGACAATTTTCAACTCGGGGCGTACCGCCAGCCCCTTGCCCCCGATGCCGCGCAGGGTGGCCAGGCCGGGGGCGCGGCCGGCGGGCCTGCGGCTGGCTAGCAGGATGGAGACATATTCCGGGTCGGCCAGGCTGGCGCCGTCCTTGTCCCTGGCGATGCCCGGCATCGCCAGGATGTCGCCAAAGGCGCTACGGGATATCGCACCCGATCCCTCGTTGTCGGCGGTTTGAGAAAGAATGATCGCCCGCCCCGGATCGCCAGTGCGCCGCTGCAACTCCCCATAGCCCGCGGCCAATGACAGGATCGAAACCAGCACGCCGATAGCGGCCGCCATTCCGGCCACGATCACCAGCGATGGTCCCAGGCGGCTTGGGAGATTTCTAAGGCTGAGCCCCGTGACGGCGGCAATCTGGCTGAGCGCGTTCATGTCAGCGCCTCAGCGCGGTGGCGATGTCCAGACGCCGGATACGCCAGGCCGGCACGGCGGCACTGGCAAAGGCGACCAGGCCTGCGAAGGCAAAAGCAATCGCCAGAACGCCCGGCGAAAGCGTCGGCGGGGCCACGGCCATTTTTTGCAGCGCGCTCAAACCGGCGATCTTCGAAGCCAGCGCCATAGCAATGGCAAATCCCACCAAGGCGCCCAGAAGACAGGGAAGTGCGGCTTCCGCGAACACCAATGTCGTGACGCCGGAATCGGAAAAGCCCAAGGTCTTCAGCACCGCAAACTCCGCTACCCTTTCGCGCACCGATTGGGCGATGTTGTTTGCGATCAGAAACAGGATCATGAAAAGCCCGGCGGCGGACACGCCCTTGGTCACCAGGGGAATGTTGAATCGGTATGTCGCGCCATTCTGCTCCTGCGCTTTTTCGGTGACCGCGAAGGTTGGATTGGGGGAGCTTGCGAATGTCCGATCGATCTGGTCGGTGAAGGCGGTGGCGCGTTCAGGATCCTTGAGCAGGATCGTCAACTGGCCGACATGCCCGGCCTGCGCAAAGGGGCGCGCCTGGTCGTAGAACTCGTAATTGGCCAGGGTCAGGCCGCCGCGTGCCCAGGGGGGATTTTCCACCACGCCCAGCACATGGAATGGCCAGGTACTGGACCCATCCCGGCGCGACGGTGCGCTCGTCATGACGGGCATGTTATCGCCGGTCTTGAGGCCCAGCCGGGCCGCAGTGAGATTGTCCAGGAACACGCCCGACGGATCGGCGCGTAACTGTTCCCATTGTGCAGCCGTCAAGGGAAGCTCCGGATAGGCCCGTTGCATGCCACGGTCCATGAACCAGGGTACGACCTCGTTTTTCGGGTCCCGGTAATAGCCCAGAAAAAAATCACTGATGCCGATCTCACGCACCTCCGGCATGCGGGCGATGCGGTCGCGCTGCGCCAGGGTCAGGTTGCCGAACTCCAGAAAGTGTGGATTGACATAGACCCGATCCGCCCGCGCCCGGGCGATCATGCCGGCATAGGTGGCGTTCAGGCCGATGGCCAGGCCGAACAGGGTGAAGGCCGTGACCGCCGCCAGAAAGGTCAGAATGGTGCGCAGCGGCTTGCGCCACAGGGCCGCCCAGATCAGCGGAAAGTACCGCATTCCAACCTCTCACATCGTGAACGGGGAATGACTGCGTGTGCGCTGAAACGAACTACTGCACGGTGAAATGCATCTGCGTCGTCGAGGTGTAGGTCTCGCCCGGCTTCAAAAGCGTCGATGGGAAGTTCGGTTTGTTGGGGCTGTCCGGGAAATGCTGGGTCTCCAGCGCAATCGCGTCCGTCGCACGCAAAGTGGTGCCCGCCGCGCTGACGATGCCGCCATTGAGGTTGTTGGAGGAATAGACCTGCACCCCCGGCTCAGTGGTGGAAAGCTCAAGCGTGCGCCCGCTTTTGGGATCGGTCACCCGCGCCGCCAGGTCCAGCGCGCCAGGCCGAGATTTGCGCAGCACATAGTTATGGTCATAGCCGCGCCCGATCAGCATCTGCGGATCGGCCGAACGCAGATGCGCGCCGATCGGCGTGGGGGTGCGGAAATCGAAAGGCGTGCCGGCGACATTGGTGAACTCTCCGGTCGGCACTTGATAAGGATCCGTCGGCGTCACCTGGTCGGCGAACACCGTCATGACCTGGTTCTCGATATTGCCCGAACCGTTACCCGCCAGATTGTAATAGGTGTGGTTGGTCAGGTTGATCACCGTGGTCTTGTCGGTGGTGGCCTTGTAGTCGATCCGGAAATCGTTGCTGTCGGTCAGGGTGTAGGTAACATCGATGGTCACCGCGCCGGGAAAGCCCTGGTCGCCGTCGGGCGAGTTGAGCCGCAAGGTCACCCCCGCATCACTGGCGTGCTGGAAGGTGCCAACCGTCTGCAGGATGCGGCGGCTATAGGGCGGCGGTCCGCCATGCAGGGTGACGCCGTTGGGATTCTGCGCCAGGTCATAGTGTTTGCCGTCAATCGTGACGCCATGGCCGATGCGATTGGCATAGCGGCCGGTCAGGGCGCTCATCGGGCCGGTGGCCTCAATCGCGGCCAGATCCTTCTGGCACAGGATGACATTGACCAGCTTGCCATCGCGGCCGGGGGCCTCGACGTCACAGATGACGCCGCCATAATCCAGCACCTGGGCGCGCATCCCGTGGCTGTTGGTCATGGTGAAGACATGGACCGTCGCCCCGTCCTTGGTGGTGCCGTAAACTGTATTCTGCACGGTTCCAGCCCAGGCACTGCCCGCCGCCAGCATCACAAATGCACACGCGATCCGAAGCCGCATTGTTCCCCCGCTTCCCTTGCCTTTTCCCTGTGGCTTTTAAGCCCTAATCTATAGTATCCCGCGCGCTCGGAAAAAAAAGATGCCGTCGCGGCGGCTCAAGCGGGTTTCGGGGAGTATCGATAGACGGACATGGCGCAGAATACCGAAAAGCCGCTGATCGTGGTCATGGGCGTAGCCGGCTCGGGCAAGACCACCATCGCCAACGCCCTGGCCGAGAGGCTGGGCGTGCCTTTCGTCGAAGGCGATTCCCTGCATCCCGCCGCCAACGTGAAAAAGATGGCCAGTGGCACCCCCCTGACTGACGAGGACCGCTGGCCCTGGCTGAGGGCCATCGGCGAGCGCATGGAAGTGGAACGCTCCACTGGCCATGGTGTGGTGGTGTCCTGTTCCGCTCTCAAGCACGTCTATCGCGATTGCCTGCGCAAGGAGGTGCATGGCCGGGTGCAGTTCATCCTGCTGGATGGGTCGCGTGAGCTGATCGGCCAACGCATGCGCAAGCGCAAAGGCCATTTCATGCCGCCGGCCTTGCTGGACAGCCAGTTCGCGACGCTGGAGCGGCCTACCGCCGATGAGCATGCAACCGTGCTGGATATTTCGCACACCATTCCGTCCCTGGTGACGGAGGCCGTGCAGGCCGTTACCGCGGAGGCGGTGGCGACCTGAGAAAAAGAAGGGGAGAGTAGGGGTGAGAAAAAGCTTTGTTCTGGGCGCGGCCGCTGCCGTGCTCGCCGCCATGCCGGCCGTGGCGCAAGATGCCGCTCCGCAAAAATTTCCCACGCCGCCGCCGGCGGTGACGGCTGAGAATGGCATCATCGGGCCAAGCTACGCCGACGCCCCGGAGACGGTCGCCAATCCGGCGGTGCCGCAGGGCGAGGTGCACGAATTCATCCTGTATTCCGAGGACAGCAAGATCTATCCCGGCATCGTTCGCATCCATGACATGCAGCGCGATGCGAATGGCAACTATATCCAGCCCCCCGGCGGGCTTTCGGCGCCCGGCCGCTATGAACGCCATGTCTATGTCTATGTGCCTAAGCAACTTGCGCCTGGCACGCCCGCGCCGTTCATGGTGGTGCAGGACGGCCGCTCCTATGTGAAGCGGATGGTCAACATGATGGACAACATGATTGCGGCCAAGCGGCTGCCGCCCATGGTCCTGGTTTTCGCCGATTCCGGCGGCAGTGATGCGCAGGGTTCGGAGCGCGGCCTGGAATACGACACGGTCTCGGATCGTTATTCCAACTGGGTGGAGCAGGAACTGTTGCCCGCCGTGACGCAGCGCTATGGCGTGACTTTCACAGCCAATCCGGACGGCCGCGGCACCCTGGGCGGCAGCTCGGGCGCTGCCGCCGCTTTCACCATGGCTTGGTTTCACCCGGAGCGTTATCACAAGGTGCTCAGCTATTCCGGCACCTTTGTGAATCAGGCCTGGCCGGTCGATCCCGCAACGCCGCGTGGCGCCTGGGAATATCACGATCACCTGATCGCGAAAGCGGCAAAGAAGCCCATCCGCATCTGGATGGAGGTGGGTGAAAAGGACAACCGTTTCGACAACCCCGAAGCGACCTGGCACAACTGGCCGCTGGCCAACAACCGCATGGCGGCGGTGCTGAAGAAAAAGGGCTATGACTATCGCTATGTCTTCGCCATGGGCGCGGGCCATGTCGACAACCGGGTGGTGATGCAGACCTTGCCGGCGGCGATGGAATGGCTGTGGCGGGACTTTCCCAAATAGAAGTGGGCCGAAATAGGATTGGCAAAAACTGGAATCGGACAGAAGATTTCGATCGGGGGAAAAGAATGAAGATCAAGCTGACATTATTCGCGGGCCTGTTTGTCGCGGCATTACCTGCGCTGGCCCAGCCCGCCAATCCGAACCTGCCCAAATTTCCCACCCCGGCGCCGGCGCTCAACGCCGAAACCACCGTGATCCGGCCGCCTTACGCCGATGCGCCGGAATATCAGGTCAATCCTTCCGTGCCGCAGGGCGAGGTGCATGACTTCATCATGTATTCCGACGACAGCAAGATCTATCCCGGCATCGTGCGCATCGAGGGCGATCTCGCCAACAAGCGCGATGAATATGGCAATCGGCTGCCCTTCCCGGCCGAGCAGCTCTCCAAGCCCGGCCGCTATGAGCGCCATGTCTATGTCTATATTCCCAAGCAGGTGAAGCCCGGCGCGCCCTTCATGGTAGTGCAAGACGGTCACTCCTACATCAACCGCATGGCGCCGGTGCTGGACAATATGATCGCCGCGCATCGCGTGCCGGCCATGATCATCGTGGCGCCGGATTCCGGCGGCAGTGACGCGCAGGGCTCCCAGCGGGGCCTGGAATACGACACGCTGTCGGACCGTTATTCCAACTGGGTGGAGCAGGAGCTGCTGCCCGCCGTGGCGCAGAAATACGGCGTGACCTTCACCAGCGATCCGGAAGGCCGCGCCACGATGGGCGGCTCCTCCGGCGCGATCTGCGCCTGGACCATGGCCTGGTTCCATCCCGAGCGGTATCACAAGGTGCTTTCCTACTCCGGCACCTTCGTCAACCAGGCCTCGCCGCAGGATCCCAAGACGCCACGCGGCGGCTGGGAATATCACTCCACCCTGATCCCAAAGACAGCCAAGAAGCCGATCCGCATCTGGATGGAAGTGGGCGAGAAGGACCTGCACTTCGACGATCCGGAAAAGACCTGGCACAACTGGCCGCTGGCCAACAACCGCATGGCGGAGGTCCTGAAGAAGAAGGGCTACGACTATCGCTATGTCTTCGCCATGGACGCGCACCATGTCGACAATGGCGTGGTGCGCCAGACCTTGCCGGCGGCGTTGGAGTGGCTGTGGCGCGGTTATCCTAATTGACCCCCTCCGGTTTCAGCTTTTGCTCGGCGGCTATCGCCGCCTCCGCACGCTGAAACCACCTCCCCCTTGGGCGTGCTGACGAACGCGAGGGGGAGGCGGGCCTGTGCTTGCCATGTCGTTCCCATATAGTGCCGGCATGAAGACAGGCCCGGCCGGTCCCGTTGGCGCATCGATCCTGCAGGCTGCGGATTTTGTCCGGCACGGCCAGTGGCAACAGGCTGACGCGCTCCTGACGCAAGTGCTCGCCTTTAATCCCGCCGAACCGGATGGGCTGCAGCTTCTGGGTCTGGTCCGCGAAGGTCAGGGCAGGCTTGCGGAGGCCGAGCAGCTTTTGCGCCAGTCTCTCCTCGCGCGCCCGCAACAGCCGCATGTGCAGGTCCATCTGGGCCGGATCCTGGCGGAAACAGGAAAGCATCAGCAGGCGATTGATCTGCTGCAAGCGACGGTAGACGCGCAGCCAGACCTTTTCGATGCGCTTGTCGTGCTCGCACAGGTCCAGGTCACGGTGAGCGACTTCGCAGAGGCCGAAAAAAACTATCGATCTGCGCTGCGGCTTGTTCCCGACTCGCAAGTGACGCTGCTGGGACTTGGCGTTCTGCTCAACCAGACCCGCCGTCCGGCGGAAGCGGAAAGTCTGTTGCGTGCCGCGGCCAGCAATACAGCCAAATCGCCATCCTGGCAGGCAAAGGTGGCGCGAAGTCTCGCTTTGGCGCTGGACCTGCAGGGCAAGACGCAGGAGGCGCTGGAAGCGTGGCAGCGCGCCATCGCGCTCGATCCGACCAATGCCGAAGCCCATCGCGAGCTCAACGCCCTGCTGTATCGCCTGGGCAGAGAGCAGGAATTTCTCGCCTCCTATGACCAGGCGGCCCGAACCCTGGCGCCCTCGCGAACTGCGGAGCGCGGCGCACTGCTGCTGCAGAAAGCTGGCCTTCTCATCGATGCGGAGCGCTTCGAGGAAGCGCGTGACTGTTTCGCCCAGCTTGCCAGGATGGCGCCGCAGAGCGCCGGGCCGCAAAATGGTCTCGCGGCGGCCTATGCAGGTCTGGACCAACTCGAAGCTTCCGTCGCGGCGTACGAAAAATCTCTCAGCCTGCAGCCGGACGATATGGCGACGAAGGTGCGGCTGGCCTGTGTGTTACTGCAAGCCGGTGAAGCAAAGCGCGCGCTCAGCCTGACGGAAGAGGTCGTGCCGCGCATGACGCTGGACCAGTCGGCGCTGGCGGTTCACGAGCTGGCCTTGCGCGCCAATTCAGATCCGCGCGCCGAGCTTCTCGCGGACTATGAACAGCACATCCAGATCTTCGATCTTGAACCTCCCCAGGACTTCTCCAGCATGGCGGAGTTCAATACGGCCCTGAATGCCCATCTCGATGCCATGCACACCGATCTGCGCGAGCATGTCGATCAAACCCTGCGGCATGGGACACAGACGGCGCCCTCCCTGCTTGAGGGCCGCAACGTGCTCCTGGGTGCGCTGCGCCAGCGCATCGAAGAAGCGGTCGGCGTTTATATCGCGCGAATGCCGCGGGATGATGGAGACCATCCTCTGAACGGCCGCCGCAAAACTGGATTTGCTTTTGCCGGATCCTGGTCGTCGCGCCTGCATGATTGCGGCTTTCACGCCAACCATGTTCACCCCAAAGGCTGGATCAGTTCCTGTTACTATGTGGCGGTGCCCGACATTGTTCAGGACGCATCAGCCAACCAGGGCTGGATCAAGTTCGGGGAACCGTCTTTCAAGATCGCCATGCAGACCATGCGTCGCGCGGTTCAGCCTGTGCCGGGGCGGCTTGTGTTGTTCCCTTCGTACATGTGGCACGGGACAATCCCGTTCCACGCGGGCGTCGCCAGGACAACGATCGCCTTCGACGCGGTTCCCGACTGAATTCACCTTTGACGCAAAACCGGTTCGCGATCGGACGCTGTCTGTCCGCCGATCGCGTTCTGACATTTTGATGTTTTGTCGTCATTACAATTCCGTAAGTATACAGATGGATGAATGTTTACCTTCGTCACATGGGCTCGCCATCAATACTTTGATTGCATTGCTCAATAGGCCCTTTGACTTGGATATCGGCTCGCGCCGCCGATAGGCTGAACCCACAACGGTACCGCTACCGCGATTCTGCGGAAGGCGAGTGAGCACTTACCCGGGGGGGTAAAGACATGAGGGCGCGCACAACACGGCATAATCATATCAAGTCAGCATTGTTGCTCGGTTCGAGCATGCTTGCCGCCTCTGCGGTCCTGTTTCCCGCACTGGCCCAGGACCAGGCCGTGGAAAGCGTCACGGTGACGGGCTATCAGGCCAGTCTTGAAAACTCCATCAATGCCAAGCGCCAGTCGCTCAGCTTCACGGATTCGGTCTTCGCCGAAGACATCGGCAAATTCCCCGACAACAATCTCGCCGAATCCCTGAACCGCATTCCCGGCGTCACCATTCTGCGCGACAGCGACGGCGAGGGCGTGAACGTCCAGATCCGCGGCCTGGGCACGAACTTCACCAAGATCCTGCTGAACAACGCCCAGATCGCGGTGGCTTCCACCGGCCCGATCGACCAGCAGAACAACAATCGCGAAGTCGACCTGAACATGTTCCCCACGGAATTGTTCACCCAGTTGACGGTCAGCAAGAGCCCTACCGCCGACCAGCTCGAAGGCGGCGCCGCCGGCACTGTGAACATGCGCAGCGCCCGTCCCTTCGACAAGCCGGGTTTCCATCTTACCGGGTCGTTCCAGGGCACCGATTATTCGCATGCCAACAGCCTGGGCGAAAAAGGCACCGTCATCATCAGCGACACAATGGGCTCGTTCGGCGCGCTGCTCGGCCTCGCCGCCGTGCACAATCAGATCTTCACGCAAGGCTGGGAGACGGGCAACGGCGGCTATGTCAATTCCTCGGCTCTTTCGGCTGCGCAATGCGGTGTTGCTGTACCGGCGAGCACGCTTACCTCCACAGGCTGCGACACGTTGGGCGGCAACAGCTACACGCTTCCGGCGACGGTACCGGCTGGCATCAATTTTGCCGGTCCGGGCGGCCAGATCACCGGCGGCCAGACGATCGACGCAAATTTCATAACGCGGCAGAATCCCGGCCTGACGACGGTGCAATACAGCAACGCGCTGCTGCCGAAATTTCCGCGTCCGATGTTTGAAGAGGGCTATCGCGACCGCTTCAACGGCGTCGCGAGTTTCGAATACCGGCCCACGGACGACCTGCAATTCTATCTGGACCTGATCGGCGGCCTTACCGACAACAACATGAACCGCACCGACACCACGCTGGGCATCCGCGCCGGCGCCGCTTCGGTGCCGATCGTTCCGGTGGGCGTGCAGGTCGATGCCAACAGCTTCATGACCAGCGGCACCATCCTGGGCGGCATTTATGGCGTCGAGGCCCGCCCTTACGTCGAACATGGCAACTTCTACAGCGTCAACCCCGGCATGTCGTGGCAGGTGACCGACCTGCTGCATGTGGATTTCCAGCTCAATGCCAGCCGCAGCCACTTCTTCCGCGACGCCCCGACCTTCTATGTGGTGACGGCGCCGCCGTCGCAGAATGCCAACATTCCGGGACCCACGCCGCCTGCCGGCGGCCCGGTGGCGACCTATACGCTGGCGCAACCTCACGGGCTGACGACGTCAAACATCGACATCAACAATCCGGCCAATTTCCAGTGGAATAACGGCCTGGTGCGGTTGCAGGACGAGAAGCACATCACCAAGACCCAGGGCGCTCATCTGGACCTGAAATATGGTGGTGATGATTTTGCCGTGAAGGTGGGCTTCGCCTATGACGACGCCTTCCGCCAGGTGGTCGGCATCGATCCGGACGCCCAATATCAGGCCATGGTTTGCGGCGACAATCCGTCCGTCTTCCTGCCGCCGCCCAACACCGCGCCACCCTGCCAGGGCCTCACCACTTCGACGCCCAATGGCGCCAACGGTCCGGGCGGCTATCCGGCCTATCCAGGCTATGGCACCGGCTACAGCGCCGGATTCGCGCCTTTGGCTTACGGCGGGTCTCTGGCTCCCACCACGTCGTTGGCGAATTATCTGCGGCCTGGCCCGACCGGTTTTGTGACCATGAACTATGCGGCGATCGAAGCCGCCACCAACTATCGGGCCTTCGACCAGGCGTCGATCAACACGGTTGGCACGCCGAATGTGAATTCGACCGTGGGCTATCCCTTCTCCCTGGGCGCCGGCGACACCGGCGCGGCTTCCGGCGCGGAGGAAGAACGCACGGCCGGCCTCTATGGCATGGTCAGCGGTATCCTGCATCTGGACTCCCGCAACCTGAGATACAGTTTCGGTCTGCGCTGGGTGCAGACCTTGCAGAACATCATCTCGCCGATCCAGCACGGTGACCCGCGCAATGGCGGCGCGGTCCCGCTCAAGGACGGCGGCTTCTATCCGAACTTCTACACCTTTGTGGATGAAAGGCGGATGTACAATGCCTTCCTGCCGTCGGCGAACTTTGTCTACGAGGTGGCTGACGACTTCCAGGTGCGGGCGTCTTTCTCCCGCACCATGACCCGCCCCAACGTCAACAGCATGATCGACTCGGTCAACTTTGGCGATGTGGCCGTGACCAACGCCACCAAGGGCAATCCGCTGCTCAAGCCCTACTTCTCCAACAACATCGATCTGGGGGCTGAACTCTATACCGGCGGTGCGGGCTATATCGGCATCGATGCCTTCCGCAAATCCATCAGCGGCTTCACGATCACGACAAGCTTCCCGCAGACCTTCCCCTATCTGGCGCAATACGGCATCACTTACGGAACCCTGAGTCCGCAACAGCAGGGTGCGCTGGATCTCAAGACCGGCGGTACGGCTGGCAGCAATTCCGCCTCCCTGCCGATCATTGTGAGCCAGTCGAACAACGCCCAGGGCCTTCTGACCATCAACGGCATCGAACTGGATTATTCCCAGCCGTTCGACTTCCTGCTGGAGCAATATGGTCTGCCGGGCTTCGGCATCAATTCCAACGTGACCATCGTTGACCAGAAGAGCAGCGGAACCTTGCCGGCCATTGCCGGCGGCGTGGCGCCGCTGACCTACAATGCGACCGCGTACTACGATCACAATGGCATGCAGTTGCGCTTCACCTACACCTGGAACGACAAATATTACACCACCGGCAACACTGGCGGCATCATGGGTCTCTGCCTGCCCAACATTTCCGCCCAAAGCGCCGGCTGCACGGCAGGTCCCTACTTCATCACCGCGCCTTATGGCCAGCTGGATATGTCATCCAGCTACCGGCTCTCCAATCTCATGGGCGAGATCCCCGGCGATCCGGAGCTGACCTTCGATGTTCAGAACGTGACCAAGTCGAAACTGCGCACCTATGAGCAGTACACCTACGCGACCAATACCTATTACGATTTCGGCACGGTCTATCTGTTCGGCTTCCGCGCCTCGTTCTAGCGAATAGGATTCTCCCGGTATTCCCCCGGGAGGACGCAACTGACCGCCTGGGCCATCGCCCAGGCGGTTCTTTTTTCCGGCGGGCTACTTAGCGTTCTTCGCGGCGCACCGGTGCGGGCGTTTCGCCGGGCAGGCAATAGGCGACCAGATCGGCGCCGAAGGTGCTGCCCTGGGCGCAGACCAGATACTGCTTGCCGCCATGCATGTAGGTCATGGTGGCGCCGGTCTGCACCTTGTCCATGAACACCGCGCCCTTCTGCTCACCCGTGGCCTTGTCATAGGCGCGCAGCCGCGCGCCCTTGCGCCCCGTTTCGTCGGTGAACAGCCCGCAATCACCGCAGATGATCAGAGTCTTGGTGGTCAAGGTTCCCACGATGCCGGTCTGGCCGGTGCGGGGGATGGTGACGCCCTTGAGCAGGCGATGGTTCCTGATGTGATCGGGCGTTTCGCCATGCGTAATCTGCCACGCCAGGGTGCCCTTGCCGAGATCGAGGGCGGTGATGGTGCCGTAGGGCGGCTTCATCAGCGGAATGCCTTCGATCGAGATCATGCCCGCCACGATGGGATCGTTCATGCCATCGGGCCTGCGCCCGCCGCGGAAGGGACCGGTCGCGCCCTTCAGGCTGGCGATCCCGCCGAAGGAACCGCCACCCGAGTCGGCGCTGCCCGCCGCCGGCGGCCCGCCGGACGGCACCACCTTGCCGTCCTGGGCCACCCGCGCGCCAATAACCCCAATCTCATTCTTGGCGAACAGATAGAGCATGTTGGTGTCCGGATCATAGGATGCGCCCGGCCAGTTGATGCCGCCCTGCATGCCCGGCATGCACAGCGCGCCGAAAAGCTTGTCGCTGACAAGCGGCGGCGGATCGTAAAGCGGACCCATGTGATAGTGGCTGGCGATCTGAAGCGCCCGCGCCTTGATCTCGGGTGTCCAGTCCACCAGATTTTCCGCCGACATGCCCTGATGGGCGAACGGCGGCGGTGCGCTGGGGATGGGCTGAGTCGGCGAGTACCATTCACCCGGCACGTCGCCCTTGGCGACCTTCTTTTCCGGAATCGGGAAAACCGGCTTGCCGGTGGCGCGATCCAGCACATAGACGTACCCCTGCTTGGTCGGCTGGGCGATCGCCTTGACGGTCTTGCCGTCGTGCGGGATGTCGCAAATCACGCCGGCGCAGCAAACGTCGCGGTCCCACAGGCCGTGGTGGATCAACTGATAGTGCCACTTGCGCACACCTGTCTCGATGTCGAGCGCCACAAGGCTTTCACCAAACAGGCCCGGACCGGTGCGGGTCGTGCCCGTCGTGTCGGTCTGCGGCAGCTCCACGCCGACATAGACCAGGCCCAGCTCCGGATCCGCCGACATGGGCGCCCAGGAGCCGGTATTGCCGGCTGCTTCCGCCTGGCCCGGCGTCGTCCAGGTGTCATAGCCGAACTCACCCTTGCGGGGGATGGTGTGGAAGATCCATTTGCGCTTGCCGGTCCGGATATCGAAGCCGCGAATATAGCCTTTGGATTCCACGGTCGGCGCCGCGCCCACCACGACCGTATCCTTTACCACCAATGGCGGAGCGTGCAGGCCGATGACGCCCTTGTTGGGATCCATCTCCTGGTCGTCATTCAGGCGCAGGTCTATGCGGCCGCCTTCGCCGAAATTCGGATCGGGGATTCCGGTCTTGGCGTCCAGCGAGAACATGCTGTAGCCGCGCGTGACATAGACGATGCGTTCCTGGTTGCCGTCGGTCCAATAGCCGGCGCCTAGCCCCGGGCCGCCGCGCGAACCGATCCGCGCACCTTCATCGTAAGTGTGCATCCACAACAGTTCGCCGGTGCCTGCATCCAGGCACACCACATCGCGGCGGAAACCGGCGGTGCAATAGAGCCTGCCTTTGACCACCAGCGGCGTGGATTGGTAATCGGCGTCGAGGCGCGGCCCTAAGGCATTGGTGCTGAAGCGCCAAGCCAATTCCAGCTTGTTGAAATTTCCGGCATTGATCTGGTCCAGCGGCGAATAGCGCGTGCTGGAGGCATCATTGGCGTAATGCAGCCAGTCGGTATCGGCGGGCGAGGTCTGCGCCTCGGCTACGCCTGATCCCAGCAAGGCGAAAGCCGACGCGGTGGTCAACAAATCTCGACGATCAATCATGGAAGCATCCCCAGCCGCTCAAACCCCGCGCAAGTCTTGCGAACTGCGGGGCGCTTTCAAGCTCTTTCACGACATGTTGCGCCGGCGAAGTATTTGAACTTGCATCCCGCAATCGCGAAGAGAATGGCCTGCACCGGGCTTGGTTGACACGCGTGGAGGCAGAGAAGACGCTCGGCTCACCATTGCGGGCAGGGGATAACGATGCGTTCCAGGATGCTTTTGACGGCAGGCTTAACCGCGCTGGCCGTGCCCGCGCTGGCGCAACTGGCGCCGGTGCCGCCCATCCGCCCCGAGCCGCCGGCCGCCATCAAGCTTATCGAGCCCGGTCCCGCCGTGCCGGATTGGCCGCAATATAACTATGACCAGCAACGCACCGGCTGGAACAGGGGCGAGACCCAACTCTCGCCCAAGACGGTGGGCCGCCTCAAGCCTCTGTGGAATACGCAGCTCACCGACAAGGCAAAGGCTCTGGTTCTGTCCACCTTGACCGCGCCGGTGGTGGCGGGCGGCGTCGCCACTGCCGATGGCGCGAAGGATCTGGTCTTCTCCATTGGCATGGACGATGTCCTGTCTGCGGTGGATGCGGCGACGGGCAAGGTCGTCTGGCAGAAAAGCTTCCCCAACGACATCAAGCCGCCCCACCCCGCCGTGATCAGCTGCTCCAACACCGAACAGGCGACGCCGGCGATCGATAAAGCCAAGGGCGTCATCTACTTCACCACCAGCGACGGCAAGTTGCGCGGCGCCAAGCTCAGCGACGGCAGCGAGGCGATCCGGCCCACCGACATGGTGCAGCCTTACAGCCGCAACTGGAGTCTCGGGGTGGTGGATGATGTGATCTACACCACCACCGCCCGCGGCTGTGGCGGCAGCCCGGCTCAGCCCGTCGAATGGGGCACCGTGGCGGCGATGGACGTTTCCGACCCTACCCACCCGTCGCTGTCACGCTTCTATACCGGCAAGGGCCGTCCGGCGGGCCCCTGGGGCGCCAGCGGCGTGGCCTGGGGTCCGCAGGGCGCTTATGTCTCCACCGCCGATGGCCCCAACAACCCGGGCAGCGGCGTCTATGGCGACATGGTGCTGGCGATTCGCCCGCATGCCTGGGGCCTGAATGACAGCTTCATGCCCAGCCACTGGCGGTACGTCCTTGCCCGCGATCTGGATTTCGGTTCGGGCGGGGTAATTCTGTTTCCTTTCGGCAAGCGCAATCTCCTGGCCACGGCCTCGAAGGAATCGGTGATCTACCTTCTGGACGCTGACAATCTGGGCGGCATTGACCACATGACCTCGCTCTATCAGTCGCCGCGGCTGGGCAACGACACCCAGGACTTCCAGGCCATGGGCACATGGGGAAGTCTTGCCACTGCGCAGGATGAGAAGGGCAGACGCTGGCTCTATATTCCGATGTGGGGAGCCCCCGCCAAGGCCGGTCCGAAATTCGCCATGACCAACGGCGACGCCCCTAGCGGTTCGATCATGGCCTTTACGGTGGAAGATCAGGGCGGCAAGCCGGCGTTGGTGCCGCAATGGATCTCACGCGATCTGAACCTGTCTTCCTCGCCGGTGGTGGCCAATGGCGTGGTCTATGCCCTGCAAACGGCGGAAAGCGCGGTGCAAGTCCCCAAGACCATCTACAATGCCGATGGCAGCCGCAAACCCTTCGACGTCAATGCCGGCGCCATCGACCGCATCATGACGCCCCATTCCACCATGACCCTGTTCGCCTTCGATGCGGCGACGGGCAAGGAATTATGGTCCAGCAAGAAGGCGATGGACGGCAGCACGGTGCACTTCACCCAGCCGGTCGTGGCGCTGGGCAAGGTGTTTGCCGTGGACCATGCCGGGCATCTCTGGGCTTTTGGGCTGGGCAACCGGTAGTCAGAAAAACCGAGAGGCGGCCGGCAGCTTTCGCGCCGTAACCGCCTCTCACTGCCCCCTTTAAACGGGACCGCCGGATCCGGACCCCACCGGACACGACCCTCGTGGCGTTTCCCCAAACAACCGCGAGCCGGGTGACTGTGCCTCAGACAGCGCAGTCCGCAAACGACTTTGCGAGAGTTTACGATGGTTTGCGGGACTATGTGGATTTTACGCAACAATTGTTACGAGCCACTTTGAGGCTCAGCCCCGGAAATGTTTGGAGAGCTTCAGGCCCTGGCGCTGATAGTTGGAGCCCAGGCCCTCGCCGTAACCTTCCGGGGGCGGATCAGTCAGACGTTCGAACACCAGCCGGCCGATGATCTGCCCGTGTTCCAGAATGAAAGGGACCTCGCGGGAACGCACTTCCAGCACCCCGCGGGCCGAAGGGGGCTTGCCCGGCTCATAGCCGAAGCCGGGGTCGAAGAAACCGGCATAGTGAACGCGGAACTCACCAACCAGAGGATTGAACGGCACCATCTCGGCGGCGTGATCGGGCGGAATTGCGACTCGTTCGCGGGACACCAGGATGTAGAACTCGTCCGGATCCAGCACCATGTCGCCGCGGGCATTGGCCTGGATCGGCTCCCAGAAATCAGCCGGGTCCAGCGCGCCGACCTTGTCCACGTCGATCAGACCGGTGTGCTTCTTGGCGCGGAAACCGATGCGCTTGCCGGCGTCGGCGCTGCCTTTCAGGTCGATGGAAAGGGCCAGGCCGTCATCGATGTTGGGCTCACCTTTTCCATCGTCGATGGCCACCAACGGCGCCTGCTCATGCAGCCGGCGCAGCGCCGTGTCGCTGAAGCTGGGCGAACCGCTGCGGATGCGAAGTTGGTTAAGACGCGAGCCCTTGCGCACCAGCACTGGGAAAGTCTGGGGGCAGATCTCGGCATAAAGCGGCCCGCGATAGCCCGCCGCCACCCGATCGAAGGAGGGCGCATAATCGGTGATCAGCCGGGTGAAGACGTCGATGCGGCCGGTTGAGCTTTTGGGATTTGCGCCGCCGGAGATGCGGGCGGAAAATTCGGCCCGCTCCAGCAGCGGCACGATATAGACGCAGCCCGCCTCCAGCACGGCGCCCTCGGTCAGGTCCACCTCATGCATGAAGACGGCCTTGAGCTTGTCTTCCACGGTGGCGGCCGGGCCGGGCAGGAAGCTCGCCCGCACCCGGTAGGCCACGGCCCCCAGGCGCAGGTCGATGCTGGCGGGCTGGACCTGGCCCGGCGCGAAGGGCTCGGCGGCGGTGATCTCGCGGCCCTGATCCAGCAGCCGCTTCAGCACATGGCTGGGCAGGATGCCGGTCGAGAACCGACCATAACTTTCATCGGCCGAATGCAGGGTTTCCAGGGTCGCCGCCATCAGCTCGTTATAAGCGGCGTATGGGCGGGGGTCACGGTTCCCTCACCGAGGAACTGCCGGATATCCCCAATGGCCTCGGCTAGGCCGCAGCGCTTGATCGGCGCCTTTTCCGGAAATGCCGTGAGCAGCCGGCTGGGCGTGGCTCCCTCCAGAATCACAAAACAGCCCCGGTCCTCGGGCCCCCGGATCAGCCGGCCGAAGGCCTGCTTCAGGCGGAAGCGGGTGATCAGGTCGTCATAACCCTTGCCGAATCGGGCCCGCCGCGCCTTGTGCAGGATGGTCGGCTTGGGCCAGGGCACCTTGTCCGAACACCACCAGTCTCAGGGAGCGGCCCGGCACGTCCACGCCATCTCGGAGAGCATCCGTGCCGAGCAGGCAGGCATTCTCTTCGGCGCGGAACAGGTCCACCAGGGCGCCGGTGTCCAGCCGGTCCAGATGCTGGGCGTAGAGGGTGAGGCCAGCCGCCGCCAGCGGCTCGGCAACGCGGGTGGCGGTCTCTTTCAGCGCGCGCACGGCGGTGAACAGGCCCAGCGCGCCCCCGCCGGAAGCCAGAAACAGTTCGCGATAGGCGGCAGCCAGCGCCGCGGGGTCGCGCCGCGGCAGATCGCCGACAACGAAGATGCGCGCCTGGTCTTCGTATTTGAAAGGCGAGCCGAAGTGGGCGCGCCGCGCCGGCTGCGCCAGATGGCCGGCGCCGGTGCGGACCTCCGCGCTGGCCCAATGGTCATCGCTGCCGCCGGTATCGCGCAAGGTCGCCGACGTGATCAGGGCGCCATGGGCCGGCGCCAGTACTGCGGCCGCCAGCGGTTGGGTGGGATCGATCCAATGCCGCTCCAGCCCGACATCGGTATCGCGGCCGTCTTCGCGCACGATCTCGAACCAGTCCACGAACTCATCCGGCACTTCGCCATGCGCCAAAGTCTCCAGCATCTGGATCCAGGCCGGCAGGGTCGCCTTGGCCCGGCGGTCCAGGCCGCGCGCGGCCGCTTCCAGCCGGGCGCGGGTGTAGGGCTCCAGATCGGCGCTCTTGTCGTCCATCTTCTTGCGCAGTAGGCGCGCCAGCCGCGCCAGCGGCTCGGCCATGCGCTTGAGAGCGCGCGCCAGTGTTTCCACCGCCCCCAACAAGTCCTGACCCAAGGGTTGCGGCTCGGCCTCCAGCGAATAGAAAGCCTCGTCCTGGCTGCGCGCCCGCACATGGGCATAGGCCGCCGCCAGAAACACTTCGCCCGGCCCGCGCGGATTGGTGCCCAGACGCTGCGTCCAGCCTTCACCGGCCAGCGCCGAGGCTGCTTGTACCGCTTCCTCCATCGCGCCTTGCGCGGCCTCATCGTCGGCGACCAGGTCTTTCAGCCGCTCTTCCAGGCCGCGCATGCGGCTGCGGGCACGGCCTTCGGGACCGCGTATCCAGCGGCGCAGCTCGGTCATCTCGCGGCCCGACAGGCTGGCGGCGAAGCCGCTGTCGGCCGCGTCAAACAGGTGATGGCCTTCATCGAAGACATAGCGCAGGCGCCGGCCTTCTTCCTTTTCCGTCGGCGTGTCGGTGGTCTCGTCCTCGCCGAGCCAGTCGGCACTGGCCTGCGCGATGACAAGCGCATGATTGGCCACCACGATGCTGGCATGGCGGGCGCGGCGGATGGCGCGCTCGATGAAACAGATGCGATAATGCGGGCAGGCGGCATAGATGCATTCGCCGCGCCGGTCGGTGACGGTGGAGAGCGGCATGGTGGCGGCCAGAAAGGCGGGAAAGCCCACGCCCGACAGATCGCCATCGGTGTGAGAAGAAATCCAGCGCGCGATCAGGGCCAGCGCGACGCTCCGTTGACCGGGCGCCAGCGCGGTCCGCTTGGCGGCTTCTTCAAAGTTAAGCAGGCAGAGATAGTTTTCCCGTCCCTTGCGCACCACGGCTTTTTCGGCGCGCTCGACCGGATCGGGCCACAGGTGGGCAATCTCCTGCACCAGCTGGCGCTGCAGATTGCGGGTGTAGGTGGAGATCCAAAGCCCCGGCCCGTTCTTCTCGGCCCACAGGCTTGCGGGCGCCAGATAGCCCAAAGTCTTGCCGGTACCGGTGCCTGCCTCGACCAGGGCCACTTTCGGCGCGCCGGCCTGCTCGCGCGGGCCGAAGGCATAGGTGGCGGCATCGACGTAAGCGCCCTGTTCGGGCCGCATCAGGCCCACCAATTCCTGAAGCCGCGCGCGCGCTTCCGCGGGCTCCACAGTCTGCGATCCCGGCTGGCCGACCGGCGCTTCGTCTTCCCATGGCGTTAGACCTCGCCAGGCTTCCAGCCCAGCGATGGGCGAGCCGTGCGGCGCTTCCCCGACGATCTCCTTCAGCAGCGGCGCCCAGCGCCAGCCGGCGCGTTCCAGGGTGCCGACCAGCGGCGCCAGCACTTCGCGGGCGGCTTGCGGCCAGCCGGCCACTTCCGCAAGCAGCGCATGGGCAATAACGGGCAAGGCGGTCGCGGATTCTTCCGGTGTGTGCGGCAGGCGTAACCCCAGGGCACGTGCCAGGCCTAACGCGCTGGGTACGAGGGGCATACCGGGCCGCACAAAGGCGAACAGCTCCAGCACATCGAACAGCATGACTGGCGCGCGTGTACCCAACCGTCCCGCGACAAAGGCGGCATGGGCGACCAGCACATCACCCCCTTCGAACAGCGCGCGCGCATCGCGCAAATCGATGCGTTCGCTCTCCTCACCGGCTTGACGATAAATCGCCGCACCGGGTGGCGCGGGAACCAGCGCGATCAAATCATCAAGGGCAACAGACATGGGCGCGGGATAATGAAGCGCGCGCCCTCAAAAGCGTAGCGAATTCTCGCCTTCAGAGTTCAGGCAACTTCTGGATAAAGATGCACAAGCGCATTCCGTGCCCGCACATGCTCGCCCACCACCATCTGCGCCGCGTTGCGCAAATCGTGCCGGTTCTGGCCCTCGCGCGCCGCCTGGGCGAAATGCCGGGCCGCCTGGGTGACGGCGGTCAGCCCCAGTCCGCCAGCGGCGCCGACAATATCCTGCGCCAGCCGTCCGGCTTCGTCCCATTGCTCACGGGTGCAGGCGTCCGCCAACCCACTGGTCAATTGCTCGGCCGTGACGACATAGCATTGCAGAATTTCCACCAGGGCCTTCATGCCCACCGACCGTTCCAGACCGGAGAAAATCTCCGCATCGATGGCGGCCGGGAGTTCCGTATCGTCCGGTTCGTCCGTTTCCGGCGCGCGCGCGGGCTGGATCGCATTCAACGCGCGATAAAGCTGGTTCGGCTCCACGGGCCAGCGCAGCGCCACATCGGTGGTGGACGGCAGCCGGTCGCCCCGCATCATCACCGCCACCAGTGGCGCTTTCACGCCCGGCGCTGCCGCCAGCATGTCGGCATCGCTGGCGCCAGCGATGATGGCGTCGAAACGGTCCTTGCCGGCGCGCTCCACCGCTTCAGCCATGCTGTCGGCGCGGGTGAGACGATTGCCGAACGGCTCCAGCAGGCGCACCAGCGCCTCGGCCAGTTCGCCCGTGCGCAGAAAGAGCAACAGGGAAAGGCCGGATGGTGCCGCCTGGTGGCTTTCCGGTTCGCGCAGCACAGCCAGCGGTACGGAGCCGGAAACTGGCAGAGTGAAAAAAAACTGCGCCCCTTCACCCAACCTGCTGGAATAACCGATATGGCCGCCAGCCTGTTCCACCAGCCGCTTGGCCACGGCCAGGCCCAGCCCGGCCCCCTGTTCCTTGCGGGCATAGGAATCGTCCCCCAGGGAAAAGGGATGGAACAGATTGTCGGCGAGCTCGGGCGCTACGCCAATGCCGGTATCGGAGACGCAGAAGCGCAGCGCTCGGCCGTCTTCGGTCATCTCCAGGCGAATATCGACCGCGCCGCGCTCGGTGAACTTCAGGGCGTTATCCGTCAGCTTTAGCAGCACCTGGCGGACCTTGCGCGGATCGGCTGCCACCCGCGGCAGCCCCTGCGCGCCCGTAAGTGTCAGCTGCAGCCGCTTCTCCCAGGCGCGCGGCTGCAATACCCGCACCACGGCGCGGGCCGCCTGCAAGGGATCGCAATCGTCTTCCTCCAGCTGGCCGTCATCGTCGCGGGTCAGCGCAATCACGTCGTCAATCAGGGTCTGAAGACCGCGGCCGGCCTGCAGCATGACCTTCACATGATCGGCCTGCTGCCTTGTCAGCTCCGACCGCTCCAGAAGTTGCGCCATGCCCAGCAGGGCATTCAGGGGCGTGCGCAATTCGTGGGAGATGTTGGCGATGAAGGCGGACTTGGCCAGCGCGCTGGCCTCGGCTACGTCACGCGCCACCAAGGCATCGCCTTTCTCGCGTCTGAGACGCCCCACCAGTTGGGCATTCTCGTTGCGCAGATGCACGCTTTCATCCAGCAGCCGCGCCATGCCTTGGCAATAGCTGGCCAGCACCGCGGCAAAGAGGACCATCAGCAGCGCCGTGCAATCGGCGTAAATTCCGCCCCGGTAGATCAGGAGCGCAATCAGCGGCCCCAGCGCGAAGGCGGTATGGATCAGATAGGCCGGGCGATGGGCAGAGCGGGCGATGAATTCGGTGGCCGTCATCCCCAGAAAGGCCATGGAAAGATAGGCCTGGGCCGCGAAACTGTCCGGCACGAACCAGAACAGCGACGCCACGCCCCAGGTGGCGCCCGAAATGCCCGAGACAAAAGTGTAGCGCCGCGCCCAGAAATGCGGATCGCTGCGGGGGTCGGCGGGATCGCGGGGGCGCTTGCGATAGGCGGTGGTGAGCTGCTCGGCGGCGATCACCACCGTGATCTGCAGCAGCAGCGGCATCAGCGGCAGCACCGAGGGTGCGTGACCGGCGATCAAGGTTGCCGGCACGCAGAGCACCGCAAATGGAAGCGAGAGGTAGTGGCGGCCTAGCGTGTAAAGGACATCGATACGGCCGGCGAATATCGCGGCCGCGTCTTTTTCCGGTCGCGAAAGGGCGTCGGACATTGCGGAATTTCCCCGCAAAGCCTAGCTTTCGCGCCCTTTCGAAACGCTTAAACCTGTTTTTAAGGAAAAATGAACCCGGTCATAAAAGTAGAAGGCGAACAAGCGCTTGCCGCCAAGGCCTGGCCCTTTGAGGAGGCCCGCAAGCTGCTGGCCCGCATCGAGGCGCGCCGCAAAGCGGGTCAGGCGGTAAAGGGCGTCCTGTTCGAGACCGGATATGGCCCCTCCGGCCTGCCGCATATCGGGACCTTCGGCGAGGTGGCGCGCACCAGCTGGGTGCGGCACGCCTTCGAGACCATGTCGGACATTCCCACGCATCTCATTGCCTTTTCCGATGACATGGATGGCTTGCGCAAAGTGCCGGACAACCTGCCACAGCCCGAGATGCTGGCGGCGAATCTGGGCAAGCCGCTGACGTCGATTCCCGATCCTTTCGGCACGCATGAAAGCTTTGGCCATCACATGAATGCGCGGCTGCGCGCTTTCCTGGATCGTTTCGGCTTTCGCTATGAGTTCTATTCCTCCACCGCCACCTACAAGTCTGGCCGCTTCGATCAAGCGCTGCTGCGCATTCTGGCCAACTACGACAAGGTGATGGATGTGATGCTGCCGACCCTGGGGCAGGAGCGGCAGCAGACCTATTCGCCGTTTCTTCCGGTCAGCCCTCGCTCCGGCAAGGTGCTGCTGGCCAAGGTGGTCGGGCGCGACGTGTCCGCGGGCACCATCACCTATATCGAGGAAGATGGCAGTGAAGAAACCGTGCCGGTGACGGGCGGGCACTGCAAGCTGCAATGGAAGCCCGACATGGGCATGCGCTGGGCGGCGCTGGGC
>Ga0268266_10000638_pt1 | contig 47680 bp, 49 predicted proteins | sample KBSS13metaG_FD_190356 | JGI IMG/M metagenome (GOLD analysis project Ga0268266, IMG submission 190356) | Switchgrass rhizosphere microbial communities from Kellogg Biological Station, Michigan, USA - KBS S1-3 metaG (SPAdes) (version 2) | ecosystem: Host-associated > Plants > Roots > Rhizosphere...
CTTGGGTGCGCTGCTGCTGGGTTGCGGCGTTTATGTCTACGATTCCATGCAGACGTCGAGCGTCGCGAACGGCCAGGTCGCCCAGGCCAACCGCACCATCGTCAATTGGGACGTGGCGGCCGCCGACTGGGCCAAGCTGAAGACGCGCGCCCATGACGACTGGGTCAAGATTTCGTCGAAGTAATTCAGGCGAACAAGAGGCTAAGGATTAACGCCGTCGTCATCCACGACGGCGTTTTTTCTGATCGTCAGTTGGTCTTCTTCGCCTTGCGCGCGTCGGCAATCACCATCTCGAATTCAGCCATTGTCAGAATTCCCGGCACGCGGAACTTGCCGACGATGAAGGACGGCGTGCCCTTGAATCCGAAGGCCATCGCCTGATCGTGATTGCGGGCGAGGATGGTATCGATCGCCTTCGCGTTGGTCGTGGCGTCGCGGCTGAGCCGATCCATGTCGATGCCGGCCCCGGCCAGCAATTCGCGGATGCGCGGTTCGGTCAATTTCGAGCTGACGCCGATCATCGCCTCATGCGCGGTCATGTACTTGTCCTGAAACTTCGCCGCCAGCGCCATCCGCGCCGCGAACTTCGAGACCTCGCCGAGGATCGGCCAGTCCTTCAGCACCAAGCGAACCTTGCCGTCGTCCTGCACCACCTGCTGGATCTCGGGCGCGATCTTGCGGCAATACGGGCAATTGTAGTCGAACCATTCGACGATGTTGATATCGCCCTCGGGATTGCCGGCCGCGGGCACATCGGGGTCGCGCAGCACCAGCGCCTCGGTCAGCACGTCGTCGCCGCCTTGCGCGAACGCCGGTCGCGATACCGCGCCGAGCAACGCGGCGCCGCCGCCTAGCAGGCCGAGCGCCTTGCGCCGTGTATGTCCCGGGTTGGTCCCGGCCGGATTGTTCGATCGCTTCATCTGGTTCTCACAAAGGGCTGCATCCCCTGTCTACGTCGGAGACAGGGATATGTTACGCGCCAGCATGTAGAGCGCCACCGCAATAATGACCACGGCGAACACGATGTTGAGCGCGCCGCGGCGTTCGGCCAGATGCCGCGCCGAACGCGTGCCGGCCAATCCGCCGGCGATGCCGCCCGCCACGAACAGTCCCGCCAGTGACCATGACACCAGCCCGGACCAGGCATAGCTCGCGGCCGTGGTCAGGCCGAACGCGGTGACCGCGACCAGCGACGAACTCACCGCGTTCATGATCGGCATGCCCGTCGCCAGCATCAACGCAGGCACGATCAGGAATCCGCCGCCGATGCCGAAAAATCCCGACATCGTTCCCGTCGCGAGACCAAGGCTGACGATGGCGGGCATGTTGGACATCGAGACCTTGACGTCCGGCAGGCCAATCCGCGAACGCGTCTTCAGCATCAGGAGCGCGATGACGATCATCACCAGCGCGAACAGCGCCAGGAGCCTCTGACCGTCGACCATCTTGCCGAGGATCGATCCGCCGAAGGCGCCGATCATGCCCGACGCCGCGAATATCAGCGCGCAGGACCAGATCACGGTACCGCCGCGCGCATGGTTGGACAGGTTGATCGCGGCGTTCGCGGCGACCGCAATTGCGCTGGTGCCGATCGCCATATGGGGCTCGGGCACGCCGACCACATAGACCATCAGCGGCACGGCCAGGATCGAGCCGCCGCCGCCGACCAGGCCGAGCGAAAACCCGACCAGCGCCCCCGACGCCAGTCCCAGCACGCCTTGCGCGGCCGATATGATCAAGTTGGAAGACTCACTTGCACGGCGCGACCATAGAAGGATTTTTTCTATCCTGCTATGCCCGTAGCATAAATATGCACTGCAGCAAGGTCAGACCAGTGTGGGCGCCCTGTCCTTCGCCGTACCCTCGCGGGCCGCCAGCGCCATCAGCGTGCCGCTCATGGTCGCGATCAACGTCTCGACCCCGTCATGCATTGCATAGGCGCGGGCCTCGCACACCGTCAGCGTGCGGCCAGGCTTTACCACCGTGGCGCGGAAGTCGAACCGTTCGCCGCGCGCGGGCGCCAGAAGATTGGTCTTGAATTCGACGGTGAGAATTCCGGTTGACGCCGGCATCAGCGTGAACGCGGCGATGCCGCAGGCATTGTCGAGACCTGCGGTGATGATCCCGGCATGGACGAAGCCATGCTGCTGGGTGAGGTCGGCGGAATAGTCCATTGCCAGATCGACCTCGCCCGGCTCCAGCCGCGCGATCGAAATGCCGAGCGTCTTCATCGCCCGCTGCTGCTCGAACGTGTGAATCGCGATCGCGCGGTAATCCGGGTTTTTCGGCTCGAAACGCGACATGGTTCACGCCATCGCCGGTTCGAGGTGCTTTTCAGCCGCGCTACGGATCGCGGGCGCGAACGGTACAGATTTCCGCGCCTGCCGGTCCATGTGGACGCCGACGAATTCGCAGGTCGCGGCGATCTCGCCGGTTTCGCCATTGCGCATCTCATGCACGAAGCGGATCGACTTGTCGCGGATTTCCACGAGCCGGCTCCTGACCTCGACGATGTCGCCCGCCAGCAACTCGCGCTTATAGGTGACGGTCTGCTGCACGGCGGCCATGCCGCGGCCGGCTTCGCGCAGGTAGGACGGCGTCAGCCCCAGCCTTGCGAACAAATTCCAGTTCGCCTCGTCGAACTTACCCACATACCACATGATGTTCATGTGCCCGACGTGATCGCACTGCCAGGGATAGACCGTGCCGCGATAGGTCGCGTCCGTCTCCATCGTTCGCTCCCGCTTTTTGATTTTGATACGGTAGCGTATCACGTCCCGTCCGGGTTAGCAATACGGTACCGTATCAACACGCGCCGGGGCCGGACCATGAGCGATGCCAGGACAGACGCCAAGATAGACGCGCGGACCGGCGAGGTGCGAAGCGAGAGCTGGATCGAGGCGGGCCTGGAGGAAATCGCGCGGACCGGCGTCGAAGGCGTGCGGGTGGAAGTGCTGGCGAAAAGCCTCGGCGTCACCAAGGGCGGCTTCTACCGCCGCTTCCGCGACCGCGCGGCCCTGCTGGAAGCCATGCTGCAGAACTGGAGTGCTGGGCGGATCGCGGCGATCGAAAGGCACACCAGCCTCGATGGCGGGTCCGCACGCGAACGGCTGAGGGCGCTGATCGCGCTTTATTCGGAACGGATGAATACCGAGGGCATGGCGGTTGAGCTCGCGATCCGGCAATGGGCACGCTCCGACGAGCTTGCCGCCAACGCGGTGGCGAGCGTCGACGCGGCGCGGCTGAAGAATGTCGGGCATCTCTACCGCGCCACCGGCCTGCCGGCGGAGGAAGCCGACGCGCAGGCGTTCCTGTTCTACTGCTTCGTGTTCGGCCAGAGCCTGCTGTTTCTCGAACGTGGCCCGCGCAAGCGCGCGCAACTGGTGACGAAGTCGGCCGAAACATTGCTCCGCGATTTGTAGGCGCGGCCGAAGCATCCGGCCGCGCCCTTGTGGATTGCTGTCTAGGCTGCGCCCTTCAGCTTCTTGGAGCATTCGCTGTAATAGCCGCCGCCCTTCTGGATCCACTTCATGCCGCCATTGCCGTTGGTGGCCTTGTTGGCGTTGTACTGATCCACGCAGGTGTGCATGCGGGCCTTGCCGGCGGTCTCCTTTGAATATTTCGGATCGACAGCGTTCGGATAGACCGCGGGGCCGGACGGTGCGACCGGCGCCGCAGCTTCCTTTGCAGCTGCCTTGGCTTCCTTCTTCGATTCTTTCTTGGCGGCCTCCTTGGGCTCCGCGGCCGGAGCCGCAGCGGCGGGAGCGGCGGCCGCTGGCGCGGCCGTTGCGTCGGCGCCGCACTGGGCTTTCCGGAAGTCGTTCCACTTCTGGCCACCGAGCGTGCCGGCGGTTTTCGCCGCCTGGTATTTGGCGCTGCATTCCTGCGCGGTCAGGGCGTTCGCCTGCGACGTCATCGCAAACGCGGCCAAACCCGACACCGCAATCGCACCCAGTATTTTTGCTTGAATAGTCATCCCTGGTCTCCTTGGGGCAGTCATCTGCACCTCCATCCTAGCGCAACCTCAGCTTGCGGCAACGTGCGGAGCATTCGTTCGATCAAAATATTGTGGCGGCCCGTTCCGCTTCATTCACCCGTGGTTCAGCATCACAGCGCGACGGTCGCGCCCTTGTTTTCAATCCGAGGTGCCCCATGACGAAGATCTCCTCCCTTGCCACCGCGACTGCCGTGGTTTCCCTTCTGCTGATGGGCGCCGCGTCCGCACAGACCACGGCGCCAGCCAAGACCGATGCGACCAAGACCGAGGCCAAGACCGATGCCAAGGCGCCGGCGGAAAAGAAGGCCGAGAAACCGCGCACCTCCGCCTCGCTCGAATGCTCGAAGGAAGCCGATGCCAAGGGACTTCACGGCAAGGAACGCAGGAAATTCCGCTCCGAGTGCAAGAAGACCGCCGCCGAAAAGGCGAAATAACCATCCCGCCCATCTGCCCGAGGCCGGCATCGGGATTTCCCGCATTTCTCATGACGCCAGCGGCCCATCGCCGGCGTCAGCCTGCATTGCTGCAATCGCGTGGCGCATTTGTCCCTCGCGTGTGGATTTGCCATAAGGCGGCGTGAGCCTGATCCCCGCCTCGATGTCCTCCGTCATTGCCGACCGTGCCAAAATTCTCGGCACGCTTGAGACGCTCGTCATCGGCGCCGCCGGCGGCCTGCTGTTTCTGTGGGCGAACCTGCCGGGCGGGCTGATTTCGGGCGCGATGGCTACTGTCGGTATTGCGGCGCTGGCCGGACGTCCCGTCACCATGCCGCCGATCCTGACGCAGAGCGTCCTGGTGTTGCTCGGCATCACGCTGGGCTCGCTGGTGTCACGGCAATTGATCCAGCACATGAGCGCCTATCCGCTGACCATCGGCCTGCTGGCGCTGGCGACCTTCTGTTCGACCTTCGGCTCCAGCATCTATCTGCAGCGCGTGCACGGCTGGGACCCGACCTCGGCGCTGCTCGCCGGCAGCCCCGGCGCGCTGTCGCAGATCACCATGCTCGCCGCCGAGAAGGGCGCCGATGTCGCCGCGATCGCCGTGGTGCAGACCATGCGCGTGATCATCCTGACCGCCGCGCTGCCGCTGCTGCTGGCGCTGTCAGGGATTGCGCCGACTGCGCCGTCGCAGGCGATCGGCCTGATCGCCTCGCCGCTCGAACTCGCCGTGCTGGCGGCCGCGGCCGTCGCCACGGCCCTGCTGCTTCGGCTGGCCCAATTTCCGGCAAGCTGGATGTTCGGCGCGATGATCGCCTCCGCCGTACTGCACGGCACCGGGTTGATCGAGGGCGGCCTGCCGCCCTGGATGCGCGGTGTGGCGCTGGTCGGCATCGGCGCGGTGATCGGCACGCGCTTTGCCCGGATCAGCAAGTCGACGCTGCTCAGCCACATCAATGCCGGGCTCGGCTCGTTCACGGTCGCCGTCGCCATATCCGCCATCTTCGTCACTGTGATCGTGCTGGCCACCAACGTGCGCTTCGCCGACGTCGTGGTGGCTTTCGCGCCGGGGGCGATGGACGCCATGCTGGCGCTGGCGCTCACGCTGCATATCGATCCGATTTTCGTCGGCGCACATCATCTGTCGCGCTTCGTGTTCGTCTCGATCACGATACCGGGGATCGTGCATCTGTTCGGACGGCCGCAGGAGGATGTGGACGATTAAGGGGGCGAAATTCGTCGGATGGGTAGAGCGCAGCGAAACCCATCAAATCCCTTGCGCAGAAACATGATGGGTTTCGCTGCGCTCTACCCATCCTACGGCCCGGCGATCTAGACCGCCCGTTTCGCCGCCACGATACCCCACAGGGCCATCACCGCCATCAACAGCGAGATCAGCACGTTGTAGCCAGCGAGTGAGAGGCCGAGGAAGCGCCACTGCACCTCGTCGCAGCGGATCACCTTGACGGTGTCGAGGCGCTGCAGCAGCGTGCCGGCGCTGCCGAGGTCGACCACCGGCCCGGAGCAATCGGTCGGCCCCTCCCAGAACTTCCATTCGACCCCGGCGTGATAGCCGCCGAGCCAGGCATTGGCGAGGGCCGCGAGCAGAAGCACTGCAAACCCGCCCAGCACGACCTGCCGCGGCGCCCCGCGCGCGGCGGCAAACGCCACCGCCAGCGCGAGCGGCAGGGCCAGATAATAGGCGTAGCGCTGTTCGAGGCAGAGCGGACAGGGCCGGATATCCAGCACGAGCTGGAAGAACCAGGCGCCCGCCAGCGTCGCGGCCGCGACGGCCGCAATCGCCAGCGCCGCAATGACCGCCGGATCGGCGGCAAAACGGGTCGGTGGGGAATGGGCAGCGGCTGACGTCACGGACATTCTCCGGAGCACAATTCATGCTCAAACAGGCACCAGCGTCCTATCCCGCCGCCGCGGACGTGTCGAGACGCGCACAATCACATCCGCGCGGGTTGACCCGGAAGCGCCGCCCGCTATATTCCGCCCGCTTCGCCGCACCGGGCACCTGCCCCCGCGACCGAAGGCCCCTGTGGCGGAACTGGTAGACGCGCTCGACTCAAAATCGAGTTCCGCAAGGAGTGCTGGTTCGATTCCGGCCAGGGGCACCAATCCTCGCTGCCGCGCAGCTTGGGTTCGGCAGGTCACTGCATCATATCCAACGCCAATCTTTCGCACTTCGCAAAAGACCTGCACGTGAATTCCAGCCGGCGCTGGCAGTTGCGGCTGGCAAAGTATCCGCACGCCAGAAAATCACGCAGTGGCCTTCACCATTCCCGCTCAGGTCGCTCCGCGGAACGATTCCGTCACAAAATAGCGAAAGACGCCACTCGCTTTTTTACCGCGAGACATTCATTCTAAAATAGAACTAACATGCCATCCCCTCAGACGGCGCGAACCAAAAATGAAACACATCGGCACCAAGGCGATCCGGGATGTCGGCGGAGAACTGCTTTCAAAGACCGTCGTGGAAGCAGGATGCGCACGCATTGAAACGATCCGGCGCAAGATTACCGGCGGTATGGGCTGGCATTTTCGTCAGCCGCAGCCGGTCCTGTTTCTATATCGGCGCGGTGCCGCGCGTCGCCTCAGAGGCTCGCTTGACGGCCGGCACATCGACCACGCCTTTGCAGGAAACCTCGCGCTGTTTCCTGCAGACATGGAAATCGACGGTGAGTTCAGGGTCAGCGTTTCGGCGGTGGAGTATACGGTCGTTTTCTTCGAAACGCCCTTTGTCGAAACCCGGGCCGGGAATTGTCTCGATCGTGCGCAGCTCGGCTTCAAACACCCCGCGATTGCACGCGGGCTGGAAGAGCTCTGCCAGGAAGCACAATATCCCGATGCAGCATTCAACATGTTGGCGGAGGGATGGGCGATTCAAACCATGGCCCATCTTCACCGCATGAGCGGTGCACGGCCATATGACCTTGCGAAGGGCGGCCTGTCCGCCAGTTCGTTACGGCGGCTGAACGAGTACGTGGCTGAAAATCTTGATCGAGCGATCAGCCTTGCAGATCTTTCCAACGTGACCGGTTTGAGCAAGCGGCATTTCATCCGCGCTTTTGCCGAGAGCGCCGGTCAAACGCCGCATCGGTACGTCGTCTCACAACGGATCGAGAAGGCAAAACAGTTGCTCGTTAACTCGTCCGGCTCCATCACCGAGATCGGCCTGGCCGTCGGCTTCAGTCATGCCCAGCACTTCTCGAACAAGTTCAAGGCTTTTACCGGCCTTACGCCCTCCAGGTACCGCGAGCTGAGGCTCAGCTAACGGCGTTCGCCTTGATCGCGGCTTGATACCCGGGGCGCGCGACAATGCGTTCGAGATAGGGTCCGGCGCTGTCGCAAATACCGACCCCGTAATCGATCGCCCAGGTCAGGCACGTGGTCAGCAACATGTCCGCGGTGGTGAACTGATCGCCCATCAGGTATGTCCGCCCGTCGGACAGAGCGACGTCAACATAGTTGAGCTGTTGCCTGAAATATTCGCCGGCCTTCTCCACGACCTCCGGGGCGCTGCCGTAGATGTGCGCGAGCCCTCGCTTGGTGCCATGCCGCCGCATGACGTAAAGGCTCGTCGAATCCAGCTCGGTCACGATGAAGAAGCACCACTCAAGCCACTTCGCCTGCTGCTCGGCGTGTACCGGAAGCAGACCCCGTTCCGGCGTCGAATATCTCCTGGCAAGGTATGCGGTGATCGCGGCGCTCTCGCCGATCGTCAATCCCGCATCCTGCAGCAATGGAATTTTTTGACGCGGATTGAGCGCGGTAAACTCCGGCGTTTTGGTCTCGCCAGACCTCGCAAGGATCGGCCGCTTCACGTAGGGAAGATCCAGTTCGTGCAACGCCCAGTGTGCGCGTATGGTTCGGCTTGTACCGACACCCCATAAAGTGAGCTGCGGTTCCATCACCATTTCTCCACGGATGGACGCAGGTCAAGCTCGTGGGTCCAGCCGTCCCGCGACTGCTGGTGTGCGAACCAGTAAGCCTCGGCGATCGAAGCCGTCCTGGTCAGGCTGTCTTGCGGTATGCCGGCGGGATCTATCCCCCGTGCTTTCATCCGCTGATGGATTGCCGGACTATCCACGCCGGCATCTATCAGCAGATGGACGACGTGGATATTGCTGGGGCCCAGTTCGCGCGCCATGGACTGCGCGACGGCCCGAAGGCCGAACTTCGCGGAGGCGAACGCCGCAAAACCGGAGCTTCCGCGAACGCTTGCGGTCGCGCCGGTGAACAGAATAGTGCCGGCGCCACGCTCCATCATGTATCTGGCAGCCTCGCGGCCAACCAGGAATCCCGCATAGCACGCCAGCTCCCACGCCTTGAAGAACAGGTTGCCGGTGGTTTCAGTCACCGGCTTGCTGACATTCGAGCCGGCGTTGAAGAGACATACGCTGACAGGACCGACGTCCCGCTCGACGGCAGCAAAGAGCCGTTGCACCTCCTCTTCCTTGCGCGCATCGACCGAGAACGTATGGACCTCTTGTCCGTCCGCCGCCAATTCCTCCGCGAGCGCTTTTGACTTTTCGCCATCGCGGCGCGCGATACAGACGGCGTATCCGCCCTTTGCAAATCGACGCGCAACCGCGGCACCGATCGCATCTCCAGCACCAACCAGCAGGGCAACTTCACGCGCTTTCGACATGGGTCTGCTCCGGGTTCGCTAATCTGCGACACGAACGGATTTGCTCGCAATCATTTCGGCGATTGCGTCGTCCTCGTAGCCGAGATCACGGAGTATCTGCCTGGAGTGCTCGCCAATACGCGGCGCCGGCCCGCCGATGCGCGCAGCATTCGTCTGGAAGCGAGCTGCAGGCTTGGGCTGTCGAATACGCCCAACGGAAGGCTGATCAAGCTCCTCTATGATCTGCCGCGCAACCACCTGTTCGTTCTTGATGATCTCGCCGCGGCGCAGGATCGGCGCACACGGCACGTCCGCCTCGTCCAGACGCGCCAGCCACTCCGCCGTCGTGTGCTGGCCGATGTATTCCTGCATTTTATGTATTCGCGCCGTCGCATTGACAGCTCGCTTGGTCGGCGTCGCGAACCGCTCGTCCGTCGCAAGCGCCGGGTCACGCGTCGCCCGGCAGAATCCCTGCCATTCGGAATCGGAAATGGTACCGCAGGTCATGTAGCCGTCCTGCGTCTTGAACACGAGGTCAGGCCGGTCGTTCGGATCCGGCGCCTTCCCATCGTCGTCGATGACGGTGTATTGCGACATCCCTTCGGGCCACAGATAGGAAAGCATCGCATCCAGCATGGCGACCCGGATATGATCGCCGCGCCCGGTCTTTTCCCGCGCATACAGGGCCGATGAGACCGCCTGCGCGGTGACGATCGCAGTGGTCTTGTCGGCGACAATGGTGCGGATCATCTGCGGCCGATTGGTCACCGGTTGCGCCTGGATATCAGCGAACCCCGACAGGCCCTGCACGATCGGATCATAGACCCGTTTCTTGGCATATGGCCCCGTCTCGCCCACGCCGCTGATTGAGACGTAGATCAACCGCGGTTGCTGCGCGAGCAATTCCTCAGGACCCAGGCCCAACCGCTCCATCGTTCCCGGCCGGAAGTTCTGGACGAGTACATCGGCCTGTCCGACGAGTTTCCTGAGAACCTCGACGCCTGCCTTGCTCTTGATGTCGATGGCCAGTGACCGTTTGCCGCGGTTGGATGAAATAAACAGCGCCGAGAACTCGCCGCCCTTGTCGATGGGGGCGCGGCTGCGACGCGTGATGTCGCCGGAGATCGGCTCGATCTTGATGACGTCGGCCCCCTGGTCCGCCAAGAACATCGTCGCAAACGGGCCTGACACGACGCCCGTCAAATCCAGAACGCGTACACCTGCCAGAGGTCCGGGCATCGGCTTGATCCTTTTTGCTGTGCGGCGCGCGCCGACCGTCGCAGCGTACGATACCCCGCCAGTTCCCGCACGACTTGCACGAAAGTGACCTGATGACGCAGGAGTGCCATGGCCGGTCCGGCTTTGGCCGGGTTCTGGATCGGCCTATCCATTCCCCGCCAGAATCGAAGCGCCTACCCTGTCAGTGCGGCCTGCTCCGCAGCCACTGCCGAAACGACCGGAAGGCTCGCACCGGCGCCCGTACTTCGGCGTGTACCATAAAACTCGAGCACGCGTTTTGCCGTTCGGATTTCGAGTTGCTCGAAACTTTCGCGGGCGCGGTCCAGGTCCTTGCCGGACATTTTGCGGTCCGCGGCCTCAATCAGCAGAATAAGCTTGGCCGTTGCCCAGGAGCAACCGGCGGCTTTCGCGAGAACCAGCGCGACGCCCGGATTCTCATGAAGTACCGCACGTTCGGCCATCTCGATGGGACAGCCTGCAAGAACCGACAACGCCATCACCATCTGTTCGAAGTTTTGCGCGCGAGCAGCCGCGTGGACATTGGTTTCCCTGAGCTCGTGCGACCTTGTGAGCAGCTTGACCCTTCGCCTCGCCTTGGCATGACCAACCGAACGATCACGAACCTCGAGGTTGATATCATCGACCACTCCCGTCACCGCATCCTGCACGGCATCGGCGAATTGAGGATTTGCCGCGACGATCTTGCTGCATACAGAAGCGGAGGCTGTTTCGAGCAATTTCAGGAATTGATGGCGGGGGATATCAGGCCGGACTCCGACGCGGAGTGCGAGCTCGGCGTCGGCGGCGGATCGCGCGACAAGTTCGCAAAAGCTGTCGTCTGAAATCCGGGCACCGGGATTCCCGGCGACGGCATGGACTACCTTGGGCTCACCTCGGTGGATCAGTATTTCGGTGATGGCTTCGCTGATCGTTTGACGTTGGGCGATCGCGTAAAGATGACCCTGGCTCTGGATGCTGGCGCTGACGGCAAGATCGGCCTCGCTGAGGACCATCGACTGACCGAGAACCGGAGCGGCCACAGCGATGGCTTCGTCGAAAGCAAATGCTCGGACCAGCGCCGCCGGTGCGTCCAGACTGGTTGCGAGATGCCGGGCGAGCTTAATTCGGGTCTTCAGCTCAATCACAGCAACAAGCGTTTTGAACACTTCGCCGAATAGTTCGATCTGTTGCTCAGAGTAATGGCTGGACCCGGCTGCGAACAGATCGGACATGCGCGTAAGCGCCCTTAGCTGCTTTTTGATCGAACCGGATGTCGTATGGTCCTGAATTTCATTGATCAACTTGTGAAACGTCGTGACAGCGGCTGTTTCGTCGAGCATTTTCCCGCTCAGCATTGAAGGTTAAGAGAGTGATAACCACATGCTACCAGCCACACGTGAAAATACCGGACTGCCGTTGCATCATAGATAAATAAATATTGCTCCATTTTTCCAGGCAGATTCCCTCTGCCAACAAGGCATTCCGTTCTGATCGCTTGACTCATGGCCGAATAGCCAATGAGCTTGTGTTTACCCCTGATGCCGATGCCCTCGCCAGCGACCGTGAAACATCAACCAACCGGCGCTCGTGCCAGCGTGATCCGACCGGATTGCGAGTGCGAAACAGCCGCCGTGCTCACGCAGCGCGACAACGTGTTGGATAGTTCTGCAGAATTTAGCGGGTGGCGGACGACGCCGAATATTCCGGAAGCGGCCAGCACTGGAGCGCCCAGATCCTGTACCGCCGGCGTCGCCAGGATGATTGGCAGACCAGGTGCAATACGATGCAGCACCGTTGCAAACTCGAGCGCCAGCGAGCTTCCGGGCTGGTGACATATCAGGGCTGCGTCGAACCGCGCGCGCTTCGCTTTGCAGGCCTCCACAGCCTCGGCCGGTGTCGTGAAGCCGACCGGCTCATATCCGAGTGCGGCCAGCACCTCCTCATGCCGCAGCAGGCGCTCTCGATTGGTCTCGAGCACCAATACCGTTTCGCCAAAGCCTCTCCCGGCTGTGCCAGGCGCCTGTAGAACCGTTATCGTCTCCTTTGATGAGGCCTTGGGAAGCCAGATGTCGAAGCGCGTCCCGCTGCCGACAATACTCTCGACGCCCACGGCTCCTTCATGCTGCTGGACGATTTCACGGACCGTCGCCAAGCCCAGACCGTTGCCCCCGGCGCGCGTCGTGAAGAATGGTTCGAAGATCCGCTCCAGTGTGGCATCGTCCATGCCGCGCCCCGGATCGGAAATCGAAATGACCACGAAGCTGCCGGGACCGACGTCAACCCGCCCGACGCGCGACGCGCTTGACGTTTCCCGCACCTCGATCCGGATCTCGATCGTGCCGGGTTGGTCCATCGCTTGAGCCGCATTATTGCAGAGGTTCAGGACCACCTGCTGCAACTGCGCCGGTTCGGCCGACACGACCGTCACATCGGATGTCTCGTTCACCGTCAGCCCGACATGACGGGGCAACGACGCGGCAAGCAATGACTTCGTTTCAGCGATCAGCGCCTTGACATCGATGCGCTCCCGCCTCCGATCGCTGCGGCTGCCAAATCTGAGGATCTGGTCGACGAGCTCACGCGCGCGCTCGCCCGCGCGGCGAATTCCTGCAAGATTGCCGTCCGGCCGACGCCCCGATCTGACCTGCACATCGGCCATCTCGGTGTGGCCCAGGATCGCGCCGACGATGTTGTTGAAGTTGTGTGCGATGCCGCTGGCAAAGGCGCCAATCGTCTCCATCCGCCGGGCCTGCAACAGATTCGCCTCCAGCCGTTCCTTCTCCTGTTCGAGATTGATCCTGCCGACAGCATTGGCGATCGCGTCGAATGCCATGCGAAAGAGGTTCACCTCGCAGCATTGCGCGAGCGCGCCCGCGCGCAGGCCATCAAACCCCAGGATCATGCCGACCCTCGGCTTCGCTTCGTGCTTGTTGGTGATGCACAGCCAGCCTTGCAGGCCGAAATCCACCAGCCGATTGATATCGTCATTGGCGCCCCACGGCCGGACCGTCGGAATGTGAATGATGCCGCCATCGTGCTGATCAAGTTGCGAAGCGATATTGAGCGCTTTCTCGGGCCAGCCCTTTGGGAATGCCGATCCGCGGCGGCACCACCGATGGACCTGCAGCGGCTCGGCTGCCACGACGAAATACGCCCGATCCGCGCCGATGCACTCGGCCAGTTCTCCGAGCGCGGATTCGACGTGAGCTGCAATCTCGTGCCGCTGGGCATTGATGAACCGGGTCGAGATCCGGGCGATCAGATGCTCAAAGGCCGCGCGGCGCTGCAAAGCGATCGCGCGCGCCCGCAGTTGCAGTCCGAAAAATACCAGTGCGCCAAGCAACACCAGCGACGTGACATAAAGAAACAGCCGGTATGCGCGCGCCGACGCGCGTGCCGCCAACTGGCGTTTGACGACCAATGAACGAACGACATCCAGCTCGGAATTGCCTGGCCCGGCGACCAAGGCCCTCAAGACGGCATCCGTCTTCGGCAGCAGGTCATGCAACAATCCGCCGTGCGATAGAACGCCCTCAATGAGAATTCCGTCGCCGGGTGGAGGTTGCAACGCTTTCAGCTCGCGCAGCCGATCCTGGACTTCGCCCGCGGCGGCTTCCGAAGTGTCGAGTGCAAGCCGCAACATCGCCGCCGAGAGCCTGGTGCCGACCGCAACGAGGGCGCCATGATCCGATGCGGCAAGACGGGTACTGAGCGCTCCAAAATGAACAAAGGAGTTCTGCAGCAGTGCATTCTTGCTCTTGAACTCCTCAATCAATTGTTCCTGTCGCGCGGCGCGCGCCGCCAGGACTTCGATTGCGGCGCCCTCTTCGGAATCCTTGCCGGCCGCTTCGCGCAGCCGGGCAAGTGCATCATTCAACAAAAGCGTCAGACGTACCAGGGCATCGTAATTTCCCGACAGGCCGACACGCGCCGTCAGCACCTCCCGGTTCAGCCCGCGCTCGAATCGGGAAAAGTCGTCGAGCGCCCGAAGCTCGCGATCATAGCGGACGGAATTCAGGTTCAACCCGCCCGTCAATAGCCAGGTGAGAATGAGAAGAAGCAGCGTTACGATCGCCACAACCGGCGTCAACTTCATGGTGTGGCTCCGACGAACGCCCCGCGATATTGTCCGGTCAGTGTTTGGAGATAGGCAACGATCGCGGTTACCTGCTGGTCTGTCAGCGTGGAATTCAGTTGCGCGGCGCCCATTTTGCGAACTGCATCATCGAGGGTCGGCGCGCTGCCGTCGTGAAAATATGGCGGCGTTGTCGCGACATTCCGCAAGCCCGGCACGCGCAGAATTTCCGGCTTTGGCGACGCCAGCGGACGGAATATGCCGTGTCGCTGAAACAGGTTTCCTCCGATATTTACGCCCTGATGGCACGAGACGCAGCCGAGCGATTTGAACAACCGGTAGCCGTCCAGCTCCTCTGCCGACAGCGCGGCCGCATCGCCAGCAAGCCAGCGATCAAAGCGGCTGCCGGGCGTTACGAGAGTTTTTTCGAAACTGACGATGGCGTCCACAACGTTTTCGGCGTCCGGAGGTCGGCCATAAACCATGACAAATTCCCGGCGGACGCCAACGTCTTTGTTGAGCTTTTGGAGCACCTCGGCGAGGCTGGTTCCCATAATTCCGGGGCTTTCCAGCGCTTGCTTGATATCCAATTCGAAGGTTTGGAGTTTTCCCTCCCAGCCGAGGCGAAAGCTGAGCGTGGCATTGAAGATCGTGGGCGTGTTGAGCGGAAGGCTTGAGCCGTCGAGCCCGACGTCGTGCCGGGCGGTGCTTGCGCCATTTGTCTGCAGATCGTGACATGACAAGCAGCTCCGCGAATTGTCATGAGACAGCCGAGGATCTCCGAACAGCCGTTCTCCAAGCCTGACTTTTTGCAGGTCACTTATCACGGCGTCGGGAACAGGCGTGATGGGTTCCTGCGCGCTTATAATGCCAGACACACTCGAATGATCCGCCAATTTCGGCGGGGGCGGTGACAATTGCACACTGCTGAAAATAGCCGTGTAGATTGCCACCGCACACCTCCGGTAAAGGACCGTTCGCACGCTTTCAACTTCACCGGATCTGAACACCTGCAAAAGGCCCTTCGCGTCAACGCTTCACACGTCTTTTGTCGAATCGGAATTATTCCGCTCTCGATACTCACCCAGCGGTTCAACCCAAGTGTCGGTGATGACCGCATTGCTGCCTCTGATTCCCCGGTAGAAAATCAAACGGCCTGCGGCATGGCAGAAGCCGATGCCCGCGATAGCAGCATTGACCATGTCAGCAATCATGGCAGTACCTCACGGTCCACGCGATGTGAGAGCGATGGGAAATTCCCAAGCCGAGCAGTGTGCGGTCATCGAGCTTTGCCAACGCGGCAATGGCCCGTTCGATTTCTTGCTCGCGCTCGTGCCAGCGCGCCAGGGCCGAGATCCTGTCTGCTATGGCCGCATCGTGGCTGGGGACCTGGTACTGCCACGCGGCTCCGTTCGCTTGTCCGAATGAGTGCTTCGCCAACATAAGGTACTCCCACGTGTTACTCGCGGGAGGGAACCTGACGCTGGTCTGTTGCGAACTGATCTCTGCAATGGACAATGTCGTTACGACCGTAACCTGGCGCTGCCATAATTGCGCTGGGGGTTTAGAACGGCTCTACCGCCAGAGCGAAAACATAGCCGACGCCGCGCTCGGTCTGGATCACACGTGGCGCGCTCGGATCGACCTCGAGCTTGCGCCGCAATCGCAAGACCTGGACATCGATGCTCCGATCGAAAATGTCCTCGTGAATACGCGTGGCCTGCAACAAGTACTCCCGCGTGAGAGGCCGTTGAGGCGCCTCAAGAAAGGCAAGCAACAGGGCATACTCACCCTTGCTCAAAGGGACCGCGGCCTCGTCCGGGTCAATGAGCTTTCGGCCGCGCCGTTGAAGCACCCAGCCGTTGAATCTGTACCCGCCTCGCTCCGGATCGCTCGCCCGCGCAGCCCGTCCCATTTCCTGTCGCCGCAACACGGCGCGGACGCGCGCGAGCAATTCCCTGAGACTAAAGGGCTTTACAATGTAATCGTCCGCGCCGAGCTCAAGGCCGACAATACGGTCGATTTCTTCGGTGCGATGACCGGTCGTGATAATCACCGGAACATCTGAATGTGATCGCAGTTCTCTCAGGAGATCGAGCCCATCATCCTGGCCAAGCCGCAAATCAAGGATTATCAAACTTGGATGCGAGCCTTCGAAATGACGATTCAATTCCGTTCTGCTCGACACTGAAGTGGCCGGCACGTTGTGATCTTCCAGATACTTGGTCACCATCTGGCGGAGTGCCGGATCGTCATCGACAATAACAATTTGGCCTGGGACAGAAGCCATTAAATGAACTCGACTATGTACTGACACGGCGTTAGGGCCGCGCGACAACTTCCCTTCCGCCCTGCGCGAGTAGAGATAGTTGCCGGCGGGATCCGGCCGGGTTTCATTGCAACCTGATAGATATAAGCGGTCCGGAGCTAGAGCTCTGAGTGTATTGCATGCGACCCATGCTTCACCCGCGAAACGGCATTTTGCACGTCTCGATTATCACGTTCAGGTTCAATCAAGATCAAGTGATGACGCGTGATCGAGCGATCGGGCACGCTCTGCACATCGGGTGATCGCGATGCCGCCGACCTTTCACGCCGCCTGTTCAGCCGCCTATGTCAGGTGCGCCCGAAGTGCTCTCACGCCTCCCGGTACCAGCTTGCAAGCTGCCATAGATCGTTGTCCCAACCCGAGATATGCCCCGTCAATTTGCCGCCGAAGGCTGCGACGCGGGTTCGGGAGATGATGGGCTGGATATAGTTGTCGCTCACGACGAGGTCGTTGAGCTTGATGAACAGCGCCGCGCGTTTCACCGCATCGAGCTCCTGCTCGACCTGCTTGTAGATCTCGTCGTATTCCTTGTTTTGCCAGCGCGAGACATTGCGTCCCTGCCACTTGTTTTCCTTGTTCGCCAACTGCCACGACACATACTGGTTCATGAAGAACTGCGGATCGGCCTGCGGCATCGTGGTGTTGTACATCTGCGCGTCGCAATAGAAATGCGGGTAGGTGTCGGGATTAGCAGCATCGGAAGAAAAGAACACCGATCCCACCACCGACTTCAGCTCGACGTCGATGCCCGCCTTCTGGCATGCCTGCTTGACGATGGCCTGGGTCTTCTGCCGGGGCGCATTGATCGAAGTCTGGAATACGAACTTCAGCGGCTTGCCGTCCTTGGCGCGAATGCCGTCGCCGCCCTTTTTCCAGCCGGCAGCCTCGAGGATCTGGTTGGCTTTCTCGATGTTGAATTCGAATTTGGTGTTCTTCGAGCGGAAGTGCGGCGGGTTGTTGAGGAAGTTCGCGGTGGCCAGCGCCGTGCGGCCATAGATGAATTTCTCGATCGAGGTGCGATCGATCAGTAGATTGACGGCCTGGCGCACGGCCGGATCGCTGAACAGCGGATGTTTGGTCTTGATGCTGGCGCGCTCGCCATCGACCTCGACCGCGGGATCGGTCGAATTGAGCTGCATGAATTCGACATTGCCTGACGGCGTGAGGTTGATCCTGCCCTTGCCGAGCGCTTCCATCTTCAGCAGGATCTCGTCTTCGACCTGCATGTTCCAGGCATAATCATATTCGCCGGTCTGCAGCACCGCGCGCGCCGCCGACACCGCGTCGCCGCCGCCCTTGACCTCCACCTCGTCGAAATGCGGCCGGTTGGCGACGTGGTAGTTGGGGTTGATCTTCGCCCGAAGCATGTCGCCCGGCTTGAAATCCACGAACATATAGGGGCCGGTGCCGACCGGCTTCAGATTGTTCGGCGCCTCGCGCGATTTGGCGCCGACGTAATCCTTGAACAGATGTTTTGGGATGATCATGCCGTAGGCGCTGACAAAGGCATCGGCCCAGAATGGCGTCGGCTTGGCAAAAGTGATGCGGACGGTGAAGTCGTCGATCTTCTCGACCGTGATGTCCTTGTAGCTGCCGATCGAGACTGATGCGGTCTCCGGCGTTTTGGCATATTCCCAGTTGAAGACGACATCGTCGGCCGTGAACGGCATGCCGTCATGCCATTTGACGCCGCGTTTCAGTTTCCAGATCACCGAGCGGCCGTCTTCGGCCAGCCCATCATTCTCCTTGCTCGGAATTTCGGCCGCGAGGATCGGCACCAGATTGCCGTCATTGTCCCATCCGGCCAGCGGCTCGTAGAAGATCCGGGAGCCTTCCTGGTCCTTGGTGCCGACCGCGAAATGCGGATTAAGCAGGGTCACGGCCTGCCAATACATCAGCTTCAGCACGCCGCCGCCGCCGGCCTTGGTCGGTTTGTATGGAAGCGCGGTCGCAGCCATCGCGACCCCGGACTGGCTCAGCATCATCCCGGCCATTGGCGCTGAAAGGCCTGCAGCGATCATCTGCCGGACAAAAGCCCGCCGCGACAGCTGGCCGGTCTTGACGTCTGCAATCAGGTCTCGAAGTTCCCGTTCTTCCATGGGCCTGCTCCTCAAACTCGTGCTGCATGTCTCGTGACGCTCGACGCGGGAAATGGATCAGGTCAGCGCGAACCTGTCAAAGCAGGATCCGGGCCATCCGGTCATGGCAAGCCTAACCGAGACAAGGTGACGCGGCGTCAGGTGGCAGTGCACCTGATTTACACGTCACGCCTCCGCGCGCATCGCTTGCACACGAAGTACGTAGGGCGGATTGGAGCCGAAGGGGTAATCAGCCCTACGCAACAGACTCAGCCGTTGCCGCGATGATCCTCTCCCCGCCAATCGCGCGGTCCAGCGCGTCGATCAGGATCTGAATCTCGATGAACTTGTTGCGGGCCCGTTCGGCCTTGTCGCGGTCAAAGGGCGCGGCCAGCACTTTCGCATGCATGTCCCTTTCCTCGAGCATGCGCGCACGGGCCTTGTTCAGCGTCTCAAGTCGCTCGCTCATTTTGGGTTCTTTCATCGGAGGAATCGGCGCCACGCTGCCGGCGCGAGCGTCATGCGTACACCGATCCGGCCGCAGGCGCTATCGATCAATGACGCACCATCACGACCGGGACAGTCGTACCGGCATCACCTGCAATTGAGTGCATAGGCACGGCAGTTCCCGCGGCTGTCGTCTTGACCACGCCCACCTTTGTTACGACCATCGATGATCTCACCATTGCAGTTCAGGAGCTCTCATGTCCTCGACATCCGGCCTGCCGCGTCTGAACGGGAGAGATTTTGTTGCCGCGGCTGCCGGCGCGGCAATTTGCGCACCGGCGCTGGCCCAGCATTCGGGCCACGGCACGCCATCAGGCACCGCCCTGCCTGAAGCGACACCCGCGGCCGACCCGTTCTCGCGGCTTCAGGGTGGCACGCCGCATTACCTCACCACCGAGCAGATGGCGCAGCGAACGGTGGACAGTCCCGCACCGCAGGGCCCGCAAGGACGCTGGACTTCCAAGGCGGCATTGCCGCTGCCGCGAAGTGAAATGGCCTGGGCCACCGCCTGGGCAGGGCGCATGCATATTGTCGGCGGCTATGGCGAAGGTCGCGTCGACCGCGCCTATCACCATGTCTACGATCCCAAGGACGACCGCTGGTTCAACGCCGCGCCATTGCCGCGCGGCGCCAATCACGTCGCCGTTGTGGCGGATGCCGGCCGGGTCTACGCGCTCGGCGGGTTCATCGAACAGAACCGCAATCCGGATCCGAATGCGTTTGCTTACGACGTGGCGGCCGACAAGTGGACGGCCATCGCGCCCTTGTCGCGATCGCGCGGTGCCGCCGCGGCGGTGGCGCTTGACGGAAAGATCCATCTGATCGGCGGCGCCGGCGCTCCCACCAATGAGCGCGCCAGCGTCGGCTGGCACGAGGTCTATGATCCGCAAACCGACAAATGGGAAATCCGCAAAGCGCTCCCCGCGGCGCGCGACCATGTCGGGGCCGTCGCCCATAACGGCATGATCCATATCATCGGCGGCCGCTTCAACACGTTTGAATACAACACCGATCTTCACCACGTTTATTTGCCCGCATCAGACACATGGAAGGAGCGTGCACCGCTACCGACGCCGCGTTCCGGCCACGGCCTCGTCGTCTATCGCGACCGATTCTTCGCGATGGGCGGTGAATACGGCGTGCAGGACAAAGGCCAGATATCGCAAGCCGCCGTATTCGGGCAGATGGAGAGTTACGATCCGCAGACCAACACCTGGCAGTCGCACGCACCGATGACGACGCCGCGGCACGCCGTGGGCGCCACCACCATCGGCGACGCCATCTACGTTGCCGGCGGCGGCGCCGTGACAGGCGGCTCGGTCCAATCATCTGTGCACGAGGCGTTTACGCTGGCCATTTGAGCACGTCACTCGACGCCGGCACGAAAACCCTGAAATACAAAGCGGCGTGGCATTGAGTTTCACGCGCGGGAACCCGCGACCTGTTCGGTAGTACTACGGGTCAGAAAACACGGCTCTGCCGCAGTTCATCCGCGAAATGTTCACATCCGACTTCTAACCGGCGGGCCTTCTCACCCATGGATGGAAGTTGATGCGATATCTTTTCGCCGCCGTGATTTCTGTGTTCGTGATTGCGGCGGATTTTGAAAGTTCCGGGATCAAGTCGATATGGACGGAACTATCGTTCGTCGTTGCCGACGCGCAATCGGAACCCGTCGCCGCATCCGATACGCGCATCGCTTTGCCGCAGGATGGATTGCTTCCGCCGCTCTTCGAGCTACGGTGGACAGGCCGCTTTGATCGCCATGACGATCCCGAGACTGGAACCGTGACTGCGTGGGCCGAGTTCTCGCAAGGGTTGGCAGCGACGAACGTCGTTGCCGCGCCATACGAAACGCCGGCAGTCGATGCCGCGGCTCATGCAGCCGCCTCGATCGACGATGAGTCCAAATCAGCGGACCTGATCTGTGAAGCGGTCAAGGCCGCTGCTGCGGAAAACGATATTCCGATCGGATTTTTCGTGCGCCTGCTGTGGCAGGAAAGCCGGTTTCGCGCCACGGAGGTCAGTTCGGCGGGCGCGCAGGGCATTGCGCAATTCATGCCGCAAACGGCTGTCGAGGAGGGATTGCAAGATCCATTCGATCCGCTGCAGGCGATCCCTGCATCGGCAAGATTTATTCGCAAGCTTCACAATCAGTTCGGAAATCTCGGGCTTGCGGCGGCCGCCTATAATGCGGGCCGCGGCAGGATCGAGAAGTGGCTTTCGCGACGCAGCGCGCTGCCGAAGGAAACGCGCGCCTACGTCAAGATCATCACCGGCCAGAAGGCCGAAGCCTGGACCGACGAAGAGAGTACCGTCTACATGCCGACCGATCTGCCGCAGCAGGCGCCGTGCGATGGCATCGGCGGCCTGTCGCGGCGAGACCAGATCGCCGCGGTGAATGTCGACCTGACGCCTTCCGCCAGCGCGCTGGTGCGCAAGGCGGAGGCTGACGAAGCCGAGAGCAGGAAAAGCGCGATCGCGAAGAAACTGCGCGTGGCCGCAAGCTCGGCGGCTGGACGTGGCGGCGCGGCGTCTCGCAAGACAAATGCTCGAGCCGTCTTGCTGGCGGGAAGGGGACCGGCGCGCAAGCCGGGGAAGCAGTCTGTTGTGCGCCTCGCGTCAGCTTCTTCCAATGCTGACCGCGCGAAGTGATCGAAGGCGGCAGGGGAATTGTAGCTGTCGCCATCGATCTGTAGCCAAACGAAAGAAGCCCGCGGCGCTCGCGGGCTTCCTGTCTCCTCAACCTGTGCTGTTACCAGCCGCGATAGCCGCCGCTGCCGAAGCTGAAGGTTACGCCGGGGCCGCCGCCGTAGTAGCGGGGACCGCCGTAATAGCCGTACGAGCGCGGCGCGTAGTAGCCGTAGCTGTTGTAGTACGGCCGGTAGTGGTGGTGGCCCCAGTGGCGATGGTGGTGGTGATGGCCGCGCCAATGCCCATGGCGGTGGCGCGAACTGATGTCAGTCGGGGATTGCGTAGCGGTCCGCGATTGCGTCGCATCAGTCGAAGATCTCGCCTTCGCCGAATTGTCAGCGGCGTTGGCGACGGAACTTCCCATCAGCGCCGCCGTACCGACGGCCAAGATGATTGCTAGCTTCTTCATTATCGAACTCCAGTTAACGTGTAGACGCTAATCGCCGGGCTGGCGTCACGTTCCGGACTGCGACATTTAGCTCCGCTCGCTGCATAAACGAGTGTTCACGAACATGAACGGCGGCGTGCACCACGGGGCCCAGACACAAAATATCGAAAACAACCCCATGCAAAGTAGAACGGGCCGCGGCTTGCGGCACTCAGGCCGCTTAACCTGATCTCACTCTATTGCACCGGACCGATCGTAACCGCGATCGTATCCCCCACCACGCCACTCACCTGAAGCACGACCGGGCTTGCATCGAGATCGAGCCGCACGCTCTTGCGCACGCCCGAGCAATCGCTGCGGCCGGTACTGCCGACAGAGCGGGCGTAGCGGCCGTTCTGGATCACGTCGATCCAGGCATCGTCGGACAGCGTGATCTGGTAGATGCCGGGCTTTGCCAGCGCAGGCAATCGCACCATGCCGCCATGCCACTGTTCCGTTCGCGGCCTTCGCTCCGGCGGCATTTCGAACGAAGCCTGGGCGCCGGCCTGCAAACGAATGACCAGCGCGGCCGTGGGCAGCGCCGCCAGCGTCTCGCCGGCGGCAATCGTCGTCTTGTCGGGAGCCGCAAACGCCGCGCGCTCGCTTGCCAGCGACCACGCGAACTTTTCGCAGCCGTCGTCGGCAGCCGCAGGCGGCCCGAACAACGCGATCAGGGCGAGAGCAACGAGCGGCGAACGAAGCATCGAACTCTCCTATTGCGGCAAAGCGGGCGCGGCAAAGCCGTGTTTTGTCAGCGTGCGCTGGCCTTCCGCCGAGAGAATGAACATCGCGAATCGATACGCCGCGGCTGACGCGCCGTTCATCACGGTGAGGCCGTAATCGGCGCCGACCGCGAGCGCGTCGGGCAGTTGCACGATCTGTTGCGCCGAATTCTCCCGCTGGGCGGCCAGCGCGCTGGTGCAATAGGTCAGGAAGATATCGGCGGCACCTTGCGCGACGAGCTCGCCGTAGATCGAGCGGCCCTGCGGCGCGGGTGGGCTGGAGGGCCCGCCGGTGAGCTGCAGCGCTTTCTTCTCGAGCGTGGCTGAGCTGCCTGCTTTGAGCTTCTCGGCCTTGCGAAAAATCTCCCAGGCGTAATCGCCGGACGGGTCGGCCTTGGGCGTCGAGGTGCCGAGCTTCATTTGCGGGTCGAGCATGCGGTCCAGCAACGCGGCCGGCGTGAGCTCGAGACCCGGCCGCACCAGCGCGCACAGCCGGTTGCGTGCAAACAGCACCACAGGGCCGCTGCGCTTCTCTGCGGCCAGCGTCTGCGGGTGCTCCATGTTGGCGGAGGCAAACACCTCTGCTTTTGCGCCGGCGGCGATCTCGTCTTTCAACAGGCCGGATGCGCCGAACTTCGCCTGCACCTTGCCGATACCCGCGGCTTCGAAATCCTTTGCCACCTCGGTCAGCGCGGCGCGCAGGCTGCCGGCGGCGTGGAGCAAGACCGTTTCCTCCGCCATCGCCGGCACCGTTATGATCGCGAGAAACGCGAGAGCTGCAGAAAGCCGAATCCGCATCACGCGCCGGAATCGTTGGCGTTGGGGTAGAACAACTGCTCGCCATTGATCTTGTAGTCGGCGATCGCCTTCTGGCCCTCCGACGACACCAGCCAGTCGATCAGTTGCTGGCCGAGATCCTTCTTGACGCTCGGATGTTTTTCCGGGTTCACCAGCATGACGCCGTACTGGTTGAACAGCCGCTTGTCGCCTTCGACCGCGATGACGAGATCGCCGCGGTTCTTGAACGACAGCCAGGTGCCGCGATCGGCGAGCACATAGGCATTCGAAGCCGAGGCGGTGTTCAGCGCCGCGCCCATGCCCTGCCCGATTTCCTTGTACCAGGGCCCCTTGTCCTTGCCGATGTCGACGCCGGCGATCTTCCAGAGGTTGATCTCGGCCTGGTGCGTGCCGGACTTGTCGCCGCGCGAGATGAAGTCGGTGCCCTTGGCCTTGATCGCGCCGATCGCTGCAACGATGTCCTTTGAGCCCTTGATGCCGGCCGGATCGGCATTCGGGCCGATCAGAACAAAGTCGTTGTACATCACGGGATAGCGCTTGACGCCAAAGCCTTCGGAGAGAAATTTTTCTTCCGCAGGCTTGGCGTGGACGAACACGACGTCGGCATCGCCCCGGCGCGCGGTATCGAGCGCCTGGCCCGTCCCTTGCGCCACCACCTTCACGTCGATGCCGGTCTTGGCCTTGAACATCGGCAGGATGTGGCCGAACAGGCCGGAATCCTGCGTCGAGGTGGTTGATGCGACCACGATCGATTTTTCCTGTGCGAAGGCGTGACCCGCGAGTACGAAGCTAGTGGTCGCCGCGATGATCAAACGGCGCGTGAGCATGTTCATATGTGTTCTCCCATCAAACGAGTAATTCACCCGCGAGAAACGTTCTGGCTTCGGCGGTCTGCGGTGCGTCGAAGAACGACGCGGCAGCGGCGGTCTCCACGATGCGGCCGCGGTGAAGCATGACAATGTCACCGGCGAGCCGGCGCGCCTCGCCGAGATCGTGGGTCGCCATCACCACCTTGATGTTGCGTTCGCTCACGGCGCGGATGATGTCTTCCACCGCTTTGGTGGCGGTCGGATCGAGACTCGCGGTCGGCTCGTCCAGGAACAGCACCGACGGATCGCGCGCAAGCGCCCGCGCCAGCGCGAGGCGCTGCTGCTCGCCGCCGGATAACCGGCGCGCGGCGCGATCGGCGAGGCTTCCGAGGCCGACCAGTTCGAGCAACTCACCGACGCGGCGCGCATGCTCCGCACGCGGAATGCCGGCGGCGCGCAGCGCAAAGCGGATATTGGCGGCGGCGCTGCGGCGGAGCATCGCCGGGCGCTGAAACACGATCGCGCGCTTCAACGGCGGCACATTTTCCAGGCCGCCCCAGGTGATGCGCCCGCGCGACGGCGCGAGCAGCCCCATCGCCACGCGTAGCAGCGTGGATTTGCCCGAGCCGTTGGGGCCGACCAGCACCGACGGCGCACCCGGCGCCAGCGTAAGCGCGATACGATCGAGGATCGTGACAGGGCCTGCCGTCACCGTGACGCCATCGAACTCAATCGGCAGTTCGCTCGAAGGCGCGCGCATGGTCATCCCGCCAGTCGTTCGCCGGCGCGGCGCGCGGTCCAGGCCAGCGCGTTGACGGCGATCACGATCGCGATCAGCACGAGGCCGAGGCCGACCGCGAGCGGCAGGTCGCCCTTGGACGTTTCCAGCGCGATCGCCGTCGTCATCGTGCGGGTGAAGCCATCGATATTGCCGCCGACGATGATGATGGCGCCGACCTCCGCCGCCGCACGGCCAAAGCCGGCCAGCAGCGCGGTGACCAGGCTGAAGCGCGCATCCCAGATCAGCGCCGTGACGCGCCCGAGCGGGCCGAGATTCATCGCGGTGAGTTCGTCACGGTATTCGATCCAGAGATCCTCGATGGTCTGCCGCGTCAGCGCGGCGATGATCGGCGTGACCAGCACCGTCTGCGCGACGATCATGGCACCCGGCGTGAACAGCAAGCCGAACGCGCCGAGCGGTCCGGAACGCGACAGCGCCAGATAGACCGCGAGGCCGACGACGACCGGCGGCAGGCCCATCAGTGCGTTGAGCAGGACGATAACGCCCTGGCGTCCCGGGAATTTCGTCAGCGCAATCCAGGCGCCCAGGGGAATGCCGATCAGCGCGGCCAGCGCCACCGCGGACAGGCTGACATAGAGCGACAGCCGCACGATCGCGAACAGCGCGGGATCGCCGCTGAGCACGAGTTGAAGGGCTGTCGCGTCGGTAGGCATCGGAAATTCCGTTTGGAAAACATCTTGCGCAGACGGTACCCGCATGGTCAATTTGCGGAAATGCTGCAGCTTGGTGCATATTAATGCCTACGCGAGAACTCTTGACGACCGACGAAGCCGCCGACTATCTGCGGCTTTCGGAACGCAAGCTTTACGAACTGGTGGCGGACCGCGCCGTCCCTTGCAGCAAGGTGACCGGACGCTGGCTGTTTTCGCGGGCCGCGCTCGACCGCTGGGTTTCCGCCGGACTGATCGTGCCGGCCGGTTTGGCGCAGGTGCCGGCGCCGCCGATCGTCGGCGGCAGTCACGATCCCCTGCTGGAATGGGCCTTGCGCGAAAGCAATTCCGGCCTCGCCAGCCTGCCCGAAGGTAGCGAGGAAGGCCTGCGGCGGCTGACCCGAGGCGAGGTGATGGTCGCGGCCATCCATCTTCATCGAATGGATGGCGATGACGAAACCGCCAATCTCGCAGCGGTCGCTGACGCGCCGGGATTACACGATACCGTGGTGCTCGGCTTTGCACGGCGCGAGCAGGGCATTCTCGTTGCGCCTGATAATCCGCTGGGCTTGAGCGACATGGCCTCGATCGCGACGTCGCGCGCGCGCATGGCGCAACGTCCCGCCGGCGCCGGCGCGCAACTGCTGCTGCTCGCGCTACTGGCGCGCGCCGGCATCGCGCTCGACGATCTGAAGCTCGCAAAACCCGCCTTTCCAACCGGACCCGACATCGCCCAGGCGATCCGAGCCGACCGCATCGATTGCGGGATTGCGACGCGGTCGGTCGCCCGGTCGGCCGGGCTCGATTTCCTGCCGCTGACCTGGGAACGTTTCGATCTCGTGATGCGGCAGCGCGACTATTTCATGAAGGGGCCGCAGGCGCTGTTTGACTTCATGCGCGCGTCTATATTGCGCGACCGCGCGGCCGAACTCAGCGGCTATGACGTCAGCGATGCCGGCGTGGTGCGGCTCGTGAATTAGGGCGCAGCTTCATTTAGCCGCGATCAACCGGAAACCTCGGCGCCTGCTCCGGATCGCCACCGCCGCGCCACCAAATCGCCCAACGACTCAACGACGCCTATTGCAGCGGGCCGCGGGCACCAAGGGAGGAACTGATGGATACTCCAACGTCTGCCGCACTCGATGAGAAAACCCCTTCGTCCGAGCAGGCTGTGGCGACACAACCGAGCAAAGAGAAATCGAGTCCCTCTAACCCGTTGGAGATCAGCGCCGAACGATTCAACTCGTCCGTCGCCCGGTTGACCACAAATTCGATAGACGAACTTCACAAGTTGGCTTTCGAACTCCAAAAGATGCAAGAATTCCTGAAGACCGAGGTCGAAAGCGTGCAGCGCCAAATCGACAGCGCGGTCGCCGGAATAAATATTATCGTCGAAACCATCGGTCCGTGGAAAAGCATGGCGGGCTCACAAACACCTCCATCAGGCACTCGCAACGCCCGCGCAGGAGGACCGGCCGCCAACATTGAGCAACGCGCTCGCGTCGGATAGCAACGGCCGAAACGCCGCTCGGCGATATTTGCTGGCTGCGGTGGACCCTGGATGCATTCACAATGCAGGCGCCGATGGCGCCGCTTGCGAAGCATCGGCAGGTTAATGGAACTCGTCGTTGATAGTTTGTTCAAAGTCTGCGTGTGCGTCGCGGTTGATGGCAGGAGCGGACCCTTTCGTGATCTACTTTCCTGTTGGCGTCCTAGGACGCGAACCCAGCGAGACAGCCCGATCCACGAAATCTCCACACGAATTCATCGCGATGGCCGCCTCGTAAAAGTTACTCGGTCCGGCTTCCTTGTATTGATACCAGAGGTCCACGACGAGGACGTACCATCCGAAAATTCGTACCCATCGGTCTGCCAAGACGCTCTCGAAATCACCTCGATCTTGTCGGTGAACCAAGCAACAGTCCCGGTTTCGGTCCATGAACTCTTCGACTGAACGGTATTGGATGATGTCAGAGGATGGTACTCGCTCACGAGGCGGCTTTTGCAAATTGTAAAGGATTGCTTGGCGGATCATGTCCGCATCGCCGAGATACCTTCCCTGCGAGTAGCAAAAGCCAGCAATATTTCGGTATACCATGAAGCCAACAGCTACAGTCAAAGCCGAGGCAATGACGATCATCGCCCCACGACGAATTTTTGTTCGTACGGGCAAGATGAGACCGATCCCATAAGTTGGCGCACTCGTCACGTCGTGACGTACCGACACATTCGAGGTCGCGCTACGAAGGAGCAAGCGTCTTTAATGACCAGAGTTTGCCAATTAATGACCCGATGATGCGGGATTGTCCTGATTTGTGATCAATTTTGCGGGCCGAGCATCGCCGCTGTATCAAGTCCGCTTCTGGGGCACTATCGGACGTGCTGCGCCACGCTCGCGATGTCCGTTGATTAGGCGTAGAGCGGAAGTCGTCGGTACGTAGCCAAACCGACGCGCTAATAATAGGTCGGACGGACCACCTTTGCGGCAAATTCTACCCAATCGGCGATGTGGTGATCGCCATCATGCCTCATCCATTCGTAACGTCGATATTTCGTCATTGACAGCCTAAGAAAATCAAGCGGACACAGACCGTGCGAAATGTCTGTGCCAGCATGAGGGTCGCGGACACTGTGAATATCAACCGCAAGAATACCCAAGTTTAACTCCACGCCTTTTTTAATCCCATAGAGTATCCACGGCTTTTTGTACGTCTCGTACCCAACCAACACCGCAACAACGGAGCATTCCCGAAGCTGATCGTCGATCCAGTTGTTTATGCCTCCTGCTCGTTGCGTTGCTTCTTCAAACTCGACGGCATCATAGAGCGGCAAAGTCTCTCCTTTGCCGTGCAATTCCCAAGCGTCGCGTACTTGCCGGGCGGTCTGCAAATCACGATCAAAATCGAAGCTGAAAAAGACGCGTGGTGGCATCGGAGATTCTCGCTCTGGTCAGTCCAGACATATACCTCTGCCAAAGGTCCACCAAGGGTGAAAGCCGCTCTCAGCACTCTGCAATCACGCGGCGCAAAGGTCCGGCTCTGGCACTCTTGCGACATGGCGACCGCTCTGACGATGTCCGTTTCAAGGGGTGAACGCGGATATCGTTCAATGCCGCGCCGACATCCGCTGATGCCCCGAAGCAGACATCGGGCCGCACTTTCCGGCCCTGCTGCAGTGGTCTAGCTTTGATTTCTGGCGATCCTGAAAAAGCCGAGGCCGAGGATTAGGAACACCGGCACGATTGAGAAAAAAAGAAAGAGCGAGATGAGGCTCGGATACGCGAAAAGAAAATAGGTCGCGAACGCGACAATGGTCAGCGCCGCAACCGATCCTACGACTAGCAATCCCCGCTTAACGCCATCCATTTTGATATCTGCGCACGATCGTTGCGAGCAAGGTCCACATGACAATGATTCCTCTCATACCGTCAGTATGTACCTTGCTGTCGAATGCGGTATCAAACGCTAACGTCTATTTTGCATAATGTGCAGTTTGATTAATCAATCGTATTTCATTGAGTTGGTTTGGTATCGCAGGGATGGCCGCTATTGGCACCTTTGAAACACGGCCGCCTATCCTGAGAATGTCCGTTCACCGGGGTAGGCCGGAAGTTGCCGTGATCCGGCCATACCGACGCGAATGACCCCTTAACGGAAGTCGGTCTCATGGCAATGGTGCGTCTAGTCGTGCCCCCTTCCGGCCATCCACCGTTGGCGGATATCGCACGCCATTCGGCGGATCAGATGCCTCGCGGGTCGGTACCCCGGTTCGAGGCAACGTAGTCAATCTCGCCGCGCGTAGTGCCGATATCCTTCAGCTCCCAGTCGCTCAGGTCGCACAAGGCGGTTCGTACCCTCTGGCGTTCACGCCGCTCCAGAAGCGCACCCCAATATCTATTGAAAAAGCTGGAGACGCGCCACGTCGATGCGGCCATCTGTCCCAACCCTGTTGCACCATAGATTGTGCTCATCGCGGCATCTCCTAGTGTTGTCCCACCGAGACGAGGGTGCCAAGGCGTGACCGAGCGCGCTTAACATTCGGCTTACATTTTCCTCACCGGCGGCTTATTCTTGGGGCTCCAAGCGGTGCTCAAGCGCCTCCCAGCGATCGGAGGGCCCACCCAATGGATTCGCAGCTTGCGCTATCTCTTCGAGGAGTACGCATTCGACACAGACCGGCGCGAATTGCAGCGCGGGGCGAATGTCGTCTCCGTCACGCCACAGGTCTTCGACCTGCTCGATTATCTGATCCGCAACAGGGAGCGCGTCGTCAGCAAAGACGACCTCATCAACGCCATTTGGAACGGGCGTGTCGTGTCCGATGCGGCGCTTACGACGCGTCTGAATGTCGCTCGGAGCGCGATCGGCGATTGCGGCGAGGAACAGCGCCTCATCAAGACGCTGCCGCGCAAAGGCTTTCGTTTCGTCGGGACAGTACGGGAAGCGCAGAGGCCCGCAGGCCCGGAAGTCGCCGAACACCCAGAAGAATCGCCGAAACCCGCTCTTGCGCTCCCCGACAAACCCTCCATCGCCGTGCTGCCGTTTGAGAACATGAGCGGTGACGTGGAGCAGGAATATTTCGCAGACGGCGTGGTGGACGACATCACTACTGCACTATCGCGATTCAAGACGCTGTTCGTCATCGCGCGCAATTCGAGCTTTAGTTACAAGGGAAAAGCCGTCGATATTAAGCAGATCGGACGAGAGTTGGGCGTCCGATACGTTTTGGAGGGCAGTGTTCGCAAGGCGGCGGGGAAAGTCCGCATCAGCGGGCAATTGATCGACGCTACGAACGGGGCGCAGCTTTGGGGGGATCGATTTGAAGGTAACCTAAGCGATATTTTCGCTCTGCAAGACATGGTCACTGAGAGCGTTGTTTCCGCCATTCAACACGAATTGCTTCGAAACGAAATCGAGCTGGCGGCGCGGCGGCGGCCCAATGATCTCAGCGCCTACGATCTCGTTATGCGCGCGACTCCGCACTTTAACTCTATGACACTGGATGGATTGGCTGAGGCCGCGCGGTTGTGCCATGCGGCTTTGAAAATCGACCCTCGGTATGGCATTGCTGCTATATTTGCAGGCTACTTCCACATCGTAAATGCTATCCGCGGCCGGGCAATTGAACCGAAGTCGGAGATGGCAGAAGGGATGCGGCTTCTACAATTGGCGCTCAGTATTGACGAGAATGATTCGGATGCGTTGAGCTTAATGGGCCGCGTAACGGTTTTTCTGTACGGCGATTTCGATGCCGGGATCGAGATGTTGGACCGAGCGGTCGCGCTCAACCCGAATTCAGCCTTTTCTTGGGATCAGCGAGGTTGGACTTACTATTTTGCGTGCCAGGGAGAAGAGGCCATTCAGAGCTTTGAGCGTGCCATTCGCCTAAGTCCAGTGGACCCGTTGATCTTCTCATCGTTTACGGGAATGGGGCTTGCGTTGCTCATTCTTGGTCGTTTCGATGAGGCGGTTGCAGCAGCCAAGAAAGCCATCCATAAAAACCCACATCTTCCGACACCCTATCGGTGCCTAGCGGCAGCGTTGGCTCATCTAGGTCGCGAAGAAGAAGTGAGAGATGCGGTGGCTCGATTGCTTGATCGTCGTCCCAATTTTCGCATTTCTGAGTGGGCGGCGGGCCACCGTCCTGGAAGGCCTCACCAGTTGTATGTCGATGGTCTCGTCAAGGCGGGCCTTCCGGAATGACGTTGCCGCGCATCCGTTGTTGGCAATTTCGGACCTGCTGTGATGGCCCGAGGATGTCTGCTCGTGAGGGTCGCACGGACATTCCAGGAGCGCCGACTTCCGAAGATGACCCCATCTCGGACATCGAGCGTGATCGCGGATGTGGCCGGATGGAATCCAAAGGTGACACGAAGCATCAGGCTCCGGAATCCGTCGTCCGCTATGGCCGACAACCCGATCTTCGCATCAATCGCGCAACAGCACGGCCTCCCGAAGGGGCGGGCTCGAGCCCAAGACGGAGACGAACCCCAGCGCAATCAACAGCACGCCGAGCAAGGTTGCCAGCCAGTCCCGCCCGTCATCGGCTGCCTCGGCGACAGGAAAGGCGACCGGCGCGGCCAGAGGCGCGGAGGCGGCAACCGCGTCGTTGGGGGCCGGTGCGGTCGCCAGAAGCGTCTTCACCACGACCACGCGTGGCGTGGCGGGGTCGGGCGTGAGCTGATCGGTCGCGCGCTTTTCGACGGGGGTAGGTGGCACGAAGGCCGCAGCTCCCGTCGCCGGGACCGAAGCGGCATCGACCACCTTGAGCTCGGGTGCGGGCCGTATCGGCTGAGACGCTTCCGCCGGTGCGGAGCGCAGCAGTTCCGCACGCGCATCCACGACCGCCTTCTGCTTGCGCGGTGCAGCCTCGTCCTCCTCAGGAACGGCGACAAGAGGTTTCGCGGCGCCATGACGAACCTGTTTCTTCGCCGTCGCGATCCCCTGAGCGGTTTGGAACCAGCATTTGCGGTGGCCGTCGAAACGATAGACCCAGCGCTGGCCGGTCGTCGTCGACTTGCCGGGCCGCGGCAAGCACTCCTCTTCCGCGGCAGCGGGCGCTGCGGGCGCGGCGGCTTGCGCGGGAGCGGTGCTGAACAAGTCGGTAAAGGGATTCGAAGACGCAGGCGAAGTCGGGAGAGCCGCGAGAAGGACAAAAGCGGCGAAGCAAAATCGCAAATGACCGGACATGAAAACCCCGGTGTTGCGCCCCCGCCGGCACTACCTTTGGCCGCGAAGTGGGTCATAATGCGGCTCAAATCCGGCAGGGCGGTGAATTCATTCTGGCCCGGAAACGAGATCGGGGCTCGGTGCTGCAGCTCAGCAGCAGGCGTTCACCTGTCACCGTGATATGCACGGGTTTGCGCCGAGCAATTCGCCTTTGCGCAGGTTTCCTTTATGCGAACCAGTATATGCTGCGCTCGAAATCGCTTCCTTAGCGCCGCCCCGGCAACCACGCGACAAAGCCGGCCTCGCCGAGCCGCTTCATCACGTCCTCCAGATGCGCGCGGTCTCGCGTTTCGATCACGACTTCGAGCAGCGTGCCCTTGGCGGGCAGGTCGGAGAAGGTGCGCTGATGCGAGACCTCGATGATGTTGGCGCCGGCTTCGGCGAGCAGCGCCGAGACCGACGCCAACTGTCCGGGCCGGTCGACGATGTCGATGGCAATTTGAGTGAGCCGCCCCTCGCGCGCGAGTTCGCGCGTCAGCACGGAAGCGATCAGCCGCGTATCGATATTGCCGCCGGTCAGCACGAGGCCGACATTGCGCCCGGCGAAACGCTCCGGCGCCGCCAGCACCGCGGCAAGGCCTGCCGCGCCGGCGCCCTCGACCACAGTCTTTTCGATCGCAATCAGCATCGCCACCGCACGCTCGATCTGGTCTTCGGTGACGAGCATGATGTCGTCGACGAGATGGCGGATGATGTCGGTGGTGATCCGGCCCGGCGCCTTGACGGCGATGCCTTCGGCGAGCGTGTCGCCGCGCATCGGCAGGCTCTCACCCTTGATGGCGTTGTACATCGAGGGATAGAGCTGCGCCTGCACGCCGATGATCTGCAACGCCGGCTTCAGCGATTTGGCCGCGACCGCAATGCCTGAGATCAGCCCGCCGCCGCCGATCGGAACCACCAGCGTATCGAGCTGCGGCACGGCGGCGAGCATTTCGAGCGCGATGGTGCCCTGCCCTGCGATGATTAACGGGTCGTCGTAAGGGTGGATCATGGTGAGGTTCTGCGCCCTGCCATGCGCACGCGCGAACTCGGCCGCCTCCTCCAGCGTGTTGCCGGAAATGATAATCTCGGCGCCGTGACGCCTGGTGTTCTCGATCTTCACCATCGGGGTGCCCACGGGCATCACGATGCTGGCGGGAATGCCAAGCCGATGTGCGTGATAGGCCACGCCCTGCGCATGGTTGCCGGCCGACATCGCGATCACGCCGCGCCGGCGTTCGTCCGGCGACAACGCCAGCAGCCGGTTGAGCGCGCCGCGCTCCTTGAAGGTCGAGGTGAATTGCAGGTTCTCGAATTTCAGCCTGAGCTGGCAGCCGCAGATCTCGCTCAGCGTCCGGCTCTGGTCGCATTCGGTGACGATGACCGAGCTTGCAATGGCGGCTGCGGCGGCTTTGACATCGTCGAGCGTGACGGCAAGCCGGCCTGCCTCCGAAGCCTGCTGGTCCGGTGGAGCATTCCTGGGGGATTTCGGCATTTCGGGGCCTCGTTGGGAGGCCATCGTATAAGCCTTTTCCGCTCGATCCGTCTCCTCCGAATCTCGTAAAAACCCCGTCCCATGAACATGGGTGTCGCAAAAAGCCCCGCGGCGTTACACTTGAGCCAGGTTCGCCGGGACAGCGGCCGGAGTTTTTCAGATGAATTCATTGAGCGATGGGCCGCAGGCGGAAGCCATCACCGTCGTGCTGCTGGAGGACGACGCGCCGACGCTTTGGCGGCTGCAGGACGCGCTGACCAAGGCCGGATACCAGGTCAGGGCGGCCGGCACGCTCGCCGAGGCGCGCGCATGTCTCGCGCAGGGTGCGCCAAAAGTGCTGCTGACCGACCTTCAACTGCCCGACGGCCATGGCGTCGACCTGATCCGCGAAACGCGGCAGCGCTTTCCGGACACCGAGATCATGGTGATCTCGATCCTCGGCGACGAGGAAAGCGTGATCTCGGCGATCACCGTCGGCGCGACCGGCTATCTGCTCAAGGACGCCTTCCCCACCGATATCGCCGCCACCGTGCGCGATCTCGTCGCCGGGCATTCGCCGATCTCGGCCTCGATCGCGCGCTTCATCGTGCGGCGGACCCAGAACACGCCCGAGGCGCCGCCCGGCCCTGCGCTCAACACTGCGAAACTGACGCCGCGCGAGATCGACATCCTCTGGGGCATCGCCAAGGGTTTCAGCTACGCCGAGATCGCGAGCCATCTCAGCCTGTCGCGCCAGACCGTGCCCGGGCATATCAAGAACATCTATCGCAAGCTCGAAGTGCATACCCGGGGCGAAGCGGTGTTCGAGGCGGTCCAGCAAGGCTTGATCAAGCTGTGAACGACACCGACGAGGACGCGACGGCGGAACGACAGCCGGCCCGCGATCGGCGGCGGCTGTGGACGTCGCGCCTCGTCCAATACCTGTTGCTGCAGGTGGCGATCGCCGGCGTCTGCGTCCTGGCGCTGCGGCAGTCGCTTCCCGGACCTCCCGACCAGTATCAGGTCACGGCGTTCAAGCTCACCGAAGCCGGCATCGAGCACGCGGTAACGCTGCCGTACTTCTCTCCGTTGCGGCATGCGATGAACGATCCGCCGCGCTTCAGCGGACACTTCGTTCACCCTGCCGGTGAGGCCGGACGCGCCTGGTCGGTGTTTTTGCCGCGCTTTACCAACGGCGTCGAGGTCAGCGTCAATGGCGTCGTGATCCTCGACAGCCGGCGCGATCCCGCCGCCAACCGTCCCGACCGCAACACGCCGCAGATCGCGGTGATCCCCGCGTCAGTGCTGCACGACGGCGCCAACGACGTTTCGATCCGGCTGTTCATCTGGGGCCCGATCTCCGGTTTTCTCGACCGCATCTGGATCGGCCCGGACGAGCTATTGCGTCCGAGCTTTAATCTGAGAACCCTGATCTTCGTCACCTTGCCGGTGGTGTTCTCGTCCTGGCAGGCGATCCTCGCGGTCATCCTGGGAATCATGTGGGTGATGCGGCGCCACGAGCCGGCCTATGGCGTTCTGGCTGCGGCAATGGCGGTGGGCGTCGGGCAGGCATTCCTGCAAACACCGATAGGCGAGACGCCGTTTTCCCGGCTCAACGTGGTCCTGATTTCGTCGGCGCCGATTGAAAGCGCGCTGGTGCTGACATTTGCGCTGTTGTTCTCGGGGTGGAGATGGCGGCACTACGGCTGGGTTATCTTCATCCCCGGCGTGCTGCTGGCGCTGGCCGGCCTGTTTGGAGACCAGACGACGGTGCGCGCGCTGTTTCTGTTTCTCGCCGTGCCGACGGTTGGCATCTCGCTTGCCGTCATGGCCATCGTGACCGCGCGCTCGGTGCTGCAACGGCAGAATGTCGCGGGCCTGCTGCTCGGATGCGCGGTCACGATCATGCTGACCTGCTGGATTGTCGACCTGCTCTCGGTGTTTGGCGTGATGCCCAACCGCATCTTCACCTCGCGGCTGTCCTATTCGGCGATGCTGGTGGCGATCGGCGCGGGATTGACCTGGCGGTTCGCCCGCGCACTGAACGAGGTCGACGGTTTTGCCGGCCATCTCGTCACCCAGGTGCGCGACGCGGAAGCGAAGCTGAAGGCCAGTTTCGCGCGCGAGGAAGAGCGCGCCCGCGCCGCGGCGCTGGCGCGGGAGCGCACCCGGCTGATGCGCGACCTGCATGACGGGCTCGGCGGCCAGCTCGTCAGCATCGTGGCGCTGAGCGAGCGCGGCAATGGCAGTGCGGGAATCGGCGATGCGGCGCGCGCGGCGCTGAAGGACCTGCGCCTCGTCATCGATTCGATGGACGACATCGGCGGCGATCTGATGCTGGCGCTCGGCTCGTGGCGCGAGCGCGCCATGGCGCAACTGCGCCCGCATGACATCGCACTCGACTGGCGCGCGGTCACGGCGCAGGGCCTGCCGGTGCATCCCGAACTGCGGCCGTGGCATGTGATCCAGATCGTGCGGTTGCTGGATGAAGCCGTGACCAATGCCGTCAAGCATGCCGATGCCAAGCGTATCACGGTGAGGATCGAGACGCTCACGGGCGCCGACGGCGTCGAACGCGGCCGCATCACCGTCGAGGACGACGGCAGAGGCTTTGAAATCACGCCGGATGGTGCGGCGGCAGGCGCGATAAAAGCGGCGCGCGGCTTGCGCAACATGCGAAGCCGCGCCGCGCGCTGTGGCGCGGAGCTGGAACTGAGCTCCTGCGCCCAAGGGACTCATCATGGAGACCATCAAGGCACGCGGGTGAGGCTGACGTTGCCCCAGCGCTTTCCCGACAGCGACGGCGCTGCCGGTTAATCAGAACTTTTTTGACGCGTTTTCTTCACGCGAACCGGTATCCCCTTCGCTTGAAAACGCTTTGCCTGGCTCAGCGACGGCCGACGCGATTGACCGGGCCACCGCGGTTCATCGGGGTGCCGGCACGAACACCGACTCCGGGAGCACCGACGCCGACGGCGCCGACGCCAACGACCGGCGTCGCGACCACCGCCGCCGCGACCGGCGTCGGCCGCGCCACGCAGCCCTTCGGCACGCCAACCGTCTTGCAGTAGACCACCGCGGCCTGGGCCGAACCCACGCCACCCAGCGCGAACGAAGCCACGGCCGAGAACGCCGCAAGCGTCAGACCAACGCTCAGCCAATTTGTCTTCTTCAACATCTCGCATCTCTCCCGAATTCGGCGTGCAGCCTTGCGATGTACCGATCGGTCACCGCAGCCGACGCGGGACGTACATGGTCCATCGGGAGACGCAGCAACATCCCATGAAAATGGTGTGCGCGTGCACGCTGGCGTTGCAGACCGATTCCGCCGCCATGAACATGGCATGGACCGGGGACGCAACCTCGACGAGTTTTCGCGCGCTCTCAACCCTCACATTCTCGTCAAAAGGTCATCCATAAAAAAGACAATCCACATCCCGGCTGCGGCTACCGCGCTGATCCTGTCGCTTGCCGCCGGCTCGCTGGCTCACGCGCAATCCGGGCCCTCACCGCAGGAGCAGCTGGCGTGCCGTTCAGATGCCGGAAAATTCTGCTCCGAACATATCGGCAAGCCGCCCCAGATGAACGCCTGCCTCAAGGCGAACAAGGAGAAGCTGTCGGATGGCTGTCGCAAGGTGGTGGAATCGCGCGGCGGGTGAGCGCCTCATCCGGGAAAAGCCGTTCCAGATTTTCTCTCGGCCCAACGCGACGTATTGCTCGGTGTCCGGCCTCGAACAAAAGCAGGAGCGCGCTGGCGTCCGAACGTCAGCGCGCTCCTTGAGATGTCGCGGCGAGCGCCGGAAAGAAAATCAATTGTCCTGATCGAACAGCCTGAGGCGGGGCGTATCGGCTCTCGCCGGTTCAGCGAACATCTCCCTCGGCCCGCCTTCTTCCCGGATTCGGATCCGCCGCGGCTCGGTCACTTCCCGGACCCTCTCCTCAACCGCCTCGAGTTCCTGCTCACGCGGCTGCTGGACCCGGCGCCTTTCGGCCCAGAGCTGGCGCCGTTCGGCGCGCCGCTTTTCCGCGTCCGCACGTTTGACGTCGGCGTCGCGGGCTCTCGCGAAGGCGTCCCGTGGCGGAGCGGCTTTTTCTCCGGTCTGTTCGGCTGGTTTCTGTTCAGTTGATTTTACTGGCTGCGGTTGTGCCTGGACGGGCTGCACGGCCGCGACATTGTTCACGGGCTTCTCTTCTTCGGCGCGGACATTGTTGATGGGTGAAGCCGCATTGCCGGACGGCGCTGCTGCTTCCATTTGTGGCTGGGGTAGCTCCTGCGCCGGCGCGGAAGCAGGGCTCGTCGCAGCCGCACGCGGCACCGGTTGCGCCGGTACGGCCGCGACGGTTATCGGCTCAGCCGACATCCTGCGTTCCAGCTTGGACACGCCTGAAGGCGGGTTGGCGATGTTCGCCGCCAGATAGCCTCCGCCGAGACCGGCGGCGACTGCCACGATCACGGTTCCCACGCCTGCAAAATAAGCCGTCGATATCCGCATGTTTCGGCTCCATCATCCACGCGGAAAACGCGTGGCATGGGCCGATGTTCCGGCACGGTTTGGTGAGGAAATTGGAACCGGGAGCGCTGCGATCGCAGCGCTAGATCATCGCGGCGACTTTTTCCAGGCCGATGATGCGGGCGAGCGTACGGACTTCGCTCTTCTGGTCTTCACGCAACTGGAACAGCAGCGGCATTGCCGCTGATTTCAATTGCTGGACCTCCGCCGAGTCGGGATCAATCGGCACGCCCGGAGCATTCGGGTTGGCCTGCCGGCCCGCGTGAATCTTGCGGGCGACGGCGCGCAGTGCGTTCTCCACCGGCGGCCAGTACGATTCCTGCGAGGCGGACAGTTTCAGGCGGTCCTTGATTCCGGCGATCTGGCCGTCGCTCAGCAGCGCATAGTTCTTCTGCGGCTGCGGTTGCGGCTTGGCGACGGCCTTGGGCTTCGCCGGCGCCGATGCGGCGGGCGCCATCGGCGCGGCAGGTGCAACCTCTTTCGGCAGCCCGAGATCGGCGGGGACGGTCGAGGCATAGGCCTGGCGCAGCGACTCGCTCAGCGCCGCGGTCGTCTCGGGCGTCTCATAGGTGGCCAGCGTATAGCTTACGACAGCCAGCCGGTCCTTCTTGTTTGCCTTGTTCGACACCGGCGTTTGGACGGCGGCAACCGAAGCGGCAGCCAGTTGGAGCGGCGCAGGTCCGCTGTCCCGGCCGATAATGGCAGTAGCGGCGGTGCCGGCCACGAGAAAGCAGATCAGCGCACCGATGGTCATTGTCTTGGTCAAAAAGGTCTCCATTCCCGCCGACGTGTGGCCCTTTTGCCGCAAACTGGACGACAATTGCGGCGTTACGATGCCGTTTCGAGCGTAACGCGGTCAAAAACCTGGAGAAATCGTCCCGAAACAGCCCGGAATCAGGCCACCGCGGCCAGTTCGTAGGCTTCCTGGATGTCGGCAACGATATCGGACGCTTCCCACAGGGCGTCGGGCTCGATCGACTGCAGGGTGACGGTCCAGTTGTTGCTGCGGTTGCGAGGCATGCGGACGACGTCGAATTCGATGCCGCGGCACAGCGGATGCCGATCGAGCGCAAACATCACCCGCCGCCGGATCTCCTCAAGAGTCGCTGAGGTCTTGCCAAAATACCGGTCCAGATCCATTCGTGCCCCCTCGATTTGCCGCCCGGCTGGCCGTGGCGGATGACCATCCTCTGGGGCTATTGTTGGGGCTGCTATGGTTAACGCCGCGTTAATCCTCGTATTGGCACGGGCAGGAACCTGAGCGACGGCGGAGCGGAACAGCCCGGCATGGCTGAAGCGATACCTCAGACGACAACGGCCGCGACCGAGCCGTCGGTCCGCGCCCCGCTGGCGGCGGCCGTCGCCATCTCAGCCTTCACGCTGGCGGTTGCGACCTTCGAACTGGCGATGGCGGACTGGCCGTCCGGCGTCGTCCTGCTCGCGGTCGTGCCGCTGATGGCGCTCGTGTTCTGCGGCTGCGCCCTGTGGTCGGCGACGCTGTTGCTGAAGATCCGTTCGGGCGGCACCAAGTTCGCCCTCCCTTTCCTGGTCTGCGCGCTGACGCTCGCCATTCTCGTCTACGCACCGCTGCAGCAGATCGCTCTCGAGCAGAATTTCCGCCGGCACCGCCAAGACCGCGAACGGATCGTGGCGCGGGTCGAAGCCGGCGAACTGAAGCCCAACGTCTCCACCAACAAGAGCCTGATCGCGCTCGGCGACCGCGCGCCCCACGTTTCCGCCGGCGGCAACGACATCGTCGTCGACGATACCGACGACGGCACCTATGTGCTGTTCTTGACCTCGCGCGGCTTAAAGCACTATTTCACCGGCTTCCTGCGCGTGCCGCCGGACGGCGATCCCAAAAAGTTCTTCGAGTTTGAGGACAAGCCGCCGAGCCAGCTCGTCCGCTACGACAAGGACTGGTATTTCGTGGCGAACTAGGCTGCTTTCGCGCGCAACGGTCCAGCGATCGTCCCAAGCGCGATGCCGCCGATGATCAACGTCATCGCCAGAAAGAGCGATGGTTCGAGCGGCTCGTTCAGGATCAACGTGGCGCAAAAGATTCCGAGCAACGGCGTCGCAAGCAGGCACAGCGAGGTCGTGACCGCGGGCAGGCTGCGATTGACCATCGTCATCGCCCAGTTGGCGAACGCCGTGCAGACGGTGCCGCTGAAGAGCAGCAGCGCAAGAAGGCGCGCGTTCCACGCGATGTGCGGCGGCCCTTCCACGATCAGCGCGGTTGCCGACAGCAGCACGGCCGCCAGCAGCACCTGCCAGAACACGAGTTGAAACGGCGTCGAGATCCAATGGTGTGCGCGGACATAGACGATGTTGCCGGCCCAGCAGAACGCTGCCACCAGGATCAACGCGCTGCCGAACAGCGCGTTGCCGTCGCGCCAGTCCAGCGTCTGCGGATTGAAGATCACGGCGAGGCCCGCGAGACCGAAAACAATTCCAAGCGCGCGCCGCCGCGTGATGTCTTCCGACAGGAACATCGCAGCGCCAATCGCGACCCATAGCGGCGTCGTATAACCGAGCACGATCGCCCTGCCCGCCGGCACGAATTGCAGGCCGGCCGCGATCAGCGCGGAAAATACCGTCAGATGCAGAATGGACGTGCAGAACACGACGGGCAGGTCGCCCCGGCGCGGCACGATGAAAGCCCCTTGTATCCAGAGCATCGGCGCGAGCGTGGCCGACGCGATCATGCAGCGGATGGCGGTGGCCCATAGCGGCGGCACGTCCTGCACGATCAGCTTGGTGACAGGCCAGTTCGTGCCCCACGCGAGCACGACACCGGCGAGCAGCACCGCCGCGCTGCGGGTTGAAAGTCCACTGGCCATGCCGAACACGTTCGTTCCATCCAAGCGATCCGCATTTGCATAGCCATTCAACTGGCCCTAAAGAAAGAACCAGTCTTTATGAATTCATGAGTCCAGTTATGGACGACCTGCTTCCCGGCATGCTGCATCTGACCCGCGACGGCGGCGAAACGCTGATGCGGCAGCTTACCGACCAATTACGACGCCTCATCGCGGAGGGGCGTCTCGCACCCGGCCAGCGCCTGCCGTCGAGCCGTCAGCTAGCGCAGTCGCTGGGATTGTCGCGCAACACCGCCTCGTTTGCGATCGAGCAGTTGGCGGCCGAAGGCTACGTCACTCTTTCCGCCGGCCGCCGTCCTGTCGTGGCCGAGGGCCTGTCGCTCGATCGACGCAAGCTGTCGCCGCGAAGCAGCCGCAGCGGGGGCGCAAAGATAAGCCTGTCCGCCTGGGCAAGCAGCCTGCCGCGGTCGGTCTGGCCGCCGATCCACAAGGATCGGGCTCGGCCGTTTCAGCCGGGACTGGCGGATGAGCGCGAGTTTCCACACGATGAGTGGAGCCGCTGCCTGCGGCGCGCGGCGCGGAACACCCCGCTACGCCGTGATCGTCCCATCAACCATCCCCCGTTGCAGGAAGCCTTGCTCAGGCATCTCGCGGTTCATCGCGGGGTCAAGGCGGCAGCCAGTCAGATCCTGTTCGTGCCCACGGCGCAGGCCGGCCTGATGCTGATCGCCAATGCGTTGCTCGAACCGGGCGACCGCGCCTGGGTCGAAAGCCCGGGCTACGGTGGCGCTGACGTCGCCTTCCGGGCGGCTGGCGCCGTCGTCTCCGCCATCCCGCTCGACCAGCACGGCATGGCCATTTCCTCGCACAAGGAAACGCCCCGGCTGATCTTCGTCACGCCGTCGCACCAGTACCCGACCGGGCGGCTGATGCCGATCGGCCGCCGCCTCGAACTGCTGCGGTTTGCAGAAGCCGCGGGCGCCTGCATCATCGAAGACGATTATGATGGCGAATTCCATTACGAGGCGCGCCCGGTGGCTGCCCTGCACGGGTTAGCACCGTCACCACGTGTGTTCTATCTCGGGACTTTTTCGAAGGCGACTTATTCGGACATTCGCATCGGCTATGTCGTCGTGCCGGAAGCGCTGATCGACGTCTTTGAACTCGCGCAACGGCATATGGGCATACTGACCTCAATCACGATTCAGGATGCGCTGGCCGAATTCATCAATGCGGGCACCTATCTCGGTCACATCAAGAGGATGACGCGTCTCTACAAAACGCGGCGCGATCGTATGGTGCAGGCCCTTGCGCGCGAGGCCGGCAACGGCCTCGCGGTCGAGACGCCTGATGGAGGCATGCAGTTGCTGGCAAGGTGCCGCCCCCACACCGACGACCAGCAACTGGCGGCGCGGCTGCTCGAGGCGGGCGTCGTCAGCCGGGCGCTGACGCGAATGCTTTATCACAGGACCGCAGAGCGCGGCCTGTTTCTCGGCTTCGCCGCGTGGAACGACAGGGAGATCGATCAGGCTGCGCGCATATTGGGGCGGATCGTGCGCTAGAACATGAACGTAGCCCGGATGAGCGAAGCGCAATCCGGAAACGGTCGTATCGATGCACCGGCCCCGGATTGCGCTTCGCTCCATCCGGGCTACGAGTCAGCCTAGCTTTATTCGCGTCGATGCTTCCCGATATTCCGCCAGCGTGCGCGCGACCATCTCTTCGACGGACAACAGGTCCGTCACACCCGAGACGGAGTGCCCCGCGCTCCAGATATCCTTCCAGCGCTTGGGACGGTTCTCGCGGGCTCCAACGTCGATATCCTTGCCGATATCGATCGCGCCGCGCAGCGGCAGATTGTCCGGATCGAGTCCGGCGGCCTCGATCGACGGCCGCAGCATGTTGGTCTGCAGGCCTGTAAATGCCGTGGTCAGCAGAATGTCGTCGGCGCTGCTGGTGACCAGCAACGCCTTGTACCTGGGATCCGCCATGCTCTCGCGTGTAGCGATGAATTTTGTGCCCATATAGGCGAGGTCGCAGCCGAGCGCCTGCGCGGCGCGCAGCGCGTGGCCGTCGGCGATGCCGCCCGCCAGCACCAGCGGCCCGTCGAAAAACGCCCGCACCGCACGCACGAACACGAAGGGATTGAGCCAGCCGGTCTGGCCGCCCGCACCGGCCGTCAACAGCACAAGTCCGTCCGCACCCGCGGCAACGGCGCGCTCGGCATGACGGATCGAGGCGACGTCGGCAAATACCAGCGCACCGGCATCATGCAGCGGCCCGATCACCGGCGCCGGAGATCCGACCGAAGTGATCACCATTTCGGGCCGGTACCGCAGCAGCACCTCCAGATCCTGCGCCAGCCGCACATTGGAGCGATGCACGATCAGGTTGGCGCAGACCGGCGCGGCGCGTTTGCCGCTCGCATCAGAATGCTGCTGCAATCGACCCTCGATCTCGCCCAGCCACTGGTCAAGTTGCTCGGGACTACGGCAGTTCACCGTCGGGAACGAGCCGATCACCCCGTTGCGGCATGCAGCTACTACGAGTTCCACACCCGACACGAGAAACATCGGTGCCGCGATCAGCGGCAGGCTCAGGTGTTCATTGAAGCGCGAAAGAAGATCGACAGGTTGCGTCATGGCGACTTGAGCCGCTTCCTCGTCATGCTAGCGCCTTCTTGATTTGACGCGTTTTCTTCACGCGAACCGGTATCCACTTCGCTTGAAAACGCTATATTGCCACATTGGCACGGGCGAAGGCCAATTACAAAATTTGCGGGGAGAAAAGAAGATGAGCAATCCGCTCTACGCGTTTCCGGCATCATGCGAACAGACCTTGCGGGCGCTGGCGCGCTACCCGGAGCGGACGGCGTTCAGCTGGCCGGGCGGATCGATCACCTACCAGGGCACGACCGACATGATCGGGCGCATGCAGGCCGTGTTCACGCGGCTCGGCTTTCAACCCGGCACTCGCGTCGCGTTTCTCACTGCCAACCGCGCCGACACATGGTGCGCAGGCGTCGCCGCGCAATTGTCGCGGCTGGCGATCACCTGGCTGCATCCGCTGGGCTCGCTGGACGATCAGCTGTTTCAGCTGGAAGATTCCGAAGCGCAGATGCTGGTGGTCGACGGCGTCACGTTCCGTGATCGTGGCGGCGAACTCGCGGCGCGCGCCACGGGTTTGAAAACCGTATTCACGCTCGGCCCGGCCGATTACGGCGCCGATCTGCTGCAGGCGATCGAGGCTGCAGGCAGCGCCACCGCACGCAATTTCGCCGGCCCGGACGATATCGCCACACTGAACTACACCGGGGGCACTACCGGCAAGTCCAAGGGCGCGTTGCGCCATCACCGCCAGCAAAGCGGATTCGCCAATGCGATCCTGGCCGATTTCGAAATTCCGGCCAATCCGACCTACCTGACGGTGGCCCCGATCAGCCACGTCGCCGGGACCAAAGTGCTGCCGACGCTGATGCGCGGCGGCACCGTGCACATGCTGAAGGGTTTCGATCCCGAAGCGGTGTTCAAGACCATCGAGCGCGAGCGCATCAATTTCACGCTGTTCGTGCCGACGATGATCTACGTGATGCTGGATCATCCCGCGCTCGACAAGACCGACCTCTCCTCGCTCGAACTATTGCTATATGGCGCCTCCGCGATGTCGCCGAGCCGGCTGGTCGAAGGCATCGAGCGGATCGGGCCGGTGTTCTCGCAGCTTTACGGCCAGACCGAGTGCTATCCGGTGTCGGTGCTGCGCAAGAAAGATCACGACCCCAAGACGCCGGAACTGTTTTTATCTTGCGGCTTCCCGATCGCCGCCTGTCAGGTCAAAATTCTCGACAATGACGACCAGGAAGTCGCAACCGGCGAGGCCGGCGAAATCTGCGCGCGCGCGACGCATGTGATGGCCGAATACTGGAAGCGGCCGGACATCACCGCCGAAACGCTGAGGAGCGGCTGGCTCCACACCGGCGACATCGCGCGCAAGGACGAACGCGGCTACATGTTCATCCTCGACCGCAAGAAGGACATGATCGTCTCCGGCGGCTTCAACATCTTTCCGCGCGAAGTCGAGGATGTGCTGTCGCAGCACGCCGACGTCGCGATGGTCGCCGTGGTCGGCGTGCCCGACGACAAATGGGGCGAGGCCGTCACCGCCGTGATCGTCGCCCGCGAAGGCGCGCGGCCGGATGCGGACGAACTGATCAATCTCGTGAAGGCGAAGAAGGGTTCGGCGCACGCGCCCAAGCACATCAAATTCGTCACCGAGTTACCGATGACCGGCGTCGGCAAGGTCGACAAGAAAGTGCTGAAGGCCGGTTTCTGGACCGGCCGCGACCGGATGGTAGGCTAGCGCCGGCCGTTCACGCCAGCAATTGATCGAGCTGATCGCGCAACTGGTCCTGATGGTACGGCTTTGCCAGACGCGGCAGGTTGAGCTGCGTGCCTTCCGGCAACTCCGCATAGCCGGTCGCCAGCAGCACCGGCAGCGACGGGCGCACCTCGCGCGATGCCGCGGCCAGTTCCAGTCCGGTCATGCCGGGCATCATGTGATCGGTCACCATCAGGTCGAGCGGCTGTTCGCTCTTGAGAATATCCAGCGCATGTTGGCCTGAATTGGCGCCGATCACCCGGTGGCCAAGATCTTCCAGCATTTCCGTGGTCGACATCGCGATCAGCGGATCGTCGTCGACGAACAGGATGACCGCTTTGCGCTTGATCTTTTCCGCTGGCGGCGCCGGACTTTCCGTTTCCGGCGCGACGGTCGCGACCGGCAGCACCAGTGTCGCGCAGGCTCCTTTCCCGACCGTGCTCGTCAGTTGCAGCGTGCCACCCAGCTGAACCGCAAGCCCGTGCACCATGGACAATCCAAGGCCAGTACCCTTCCCGACCTGCTTGGTCGAAAAGAACGGTTCGATCGCGCGCTTCAGTATTTCCGGTGACATTCCGGTCCCGGTATCGGCGACCGACAGCTTCAGATACTGGCCCGGAACCAGCGTCGCATCGCCCTTCGCCTGATACTCTGCCACGGCAATATAGATCCTGCCGCCATCGGGCATCGCGTCACGGGCATTGATCGCGAGATTGAGGATCGCAAGCTCGAGCTGATTGGCATCGATCCGCGCCGGCGGCAGGCCACGGGGAATATCGAGCCGCAACTGCACACGGGGCCCGAGCGAGCGTTCGAGCAGGTCGACCATCCCCTCGATCAGGGCGCGCAGGTCAACCGATACCGCGCGCAAATCCTGCTGGCGGGCGAATGCGAGCAGACGCTGGGTCAGCGAGGCGCCGCGCTCGGCGCCCTGGATGGCGCCTTCGACCAGCCGGTGCAGGCGCGGATCGTCCGGCAGGCGCTTGCGAAGCAAATCGAGATTGCCCATCACGGCCATCAGCAGATTGTTGAAATCGTGCGCGACGCCGCCGGTCAACTGGCCGATGGTCTCCATTTTCTGGGCCTGGCGCAGTTGCTCCTGGGCTTTCTCCCGCGCCGCCACCGCTTTCATCAGATCGGCGGAACGTTCATCGACGCGCTGCTCGAGGGTTGCGGTCAGTTCCGCCAGCGCCGTGCGCTCGGCCGCCAATTGTTCAACCAGTGTCTCTCGCTCGATTTCGGCCGTCTTGCGCGCGGTGATGTCGGAGCAAACGCCGACGAGCGACTTGATGCTGCCGTCGGTGCGATATACCGGCCGGCCGCGCACGTCGACCCAGTGCAGCGACCCGTCGGGCCAGATATTGCGGAACTCTATGCTATAGTCGTGCCCCTGCTCGACCGTGCGCGTGACGCTTTCATCGCGGCGCGCGCGATCGTCGGGATGCACCGCACGCTCCAGGTCCTGGTACGTGAACGGCCCCTCTACGTCGCGTCCAAATGCGGATTTGCAGCTTGCCGAGGCTTGAAAGAGGAGGTCTGGCAGATGCAGCTCCCACGTGCCGAGTTGCCCGGCCGTGAGTGCGGTTTGC
>Ga0268266_10000639_pt1 | contig 47587 bp, 33 predicted proteins | sample KBSS13metaG_FD_190356 | JGI IMG/M metagenome (GOLD analysis project Ga0268266, IMG submission 190356) | Switchgrass rhizosphere microbial communities from Kellogg Biological Station, Michigan, USA - KBS S1-3 metaG (SPAdes) (version 2) | ecosystem: Host-associated > Plants > Roots > Rhizosphere...
CGGTCGCCGGAAGCAAAGGCTCGTTCGACACGGCGCGAGACGTGCGTGGCTTCGCGACAAAGTTTTACACCCGCCAAGGCAACTACGACCTGGTCGGCAACAACATTCCGGTCTTCTTTATCCAGGACGCGATCAAGTTTCCGGACCTGATTCACGCGGTGAAGCCGGAACCGGATCGCGAATTTCCGCAGGCGCAGTCGGCCCATGACACGTTCTGGGATTTTGTCTCGCTCACGCCTGAATCAATGCACATGCTGCTGTGGGTGATGTCTGACCGGGCGATCCCCCGCTCGTTCCGCATGATGCAGGGCTTTGGCGTCAACACATTTCGGATGATCAACGCGCAAGGCCGAGTGAAGCTCATCAAGTTCCACTGGCGGCCGAAACTCGGCACGTTTTCGTTGATTTGGGACGAGGCCGTGGTGATCTCTGGCGCCGATCCCGATTTCCATCGGCGAGATCTGTGGAACGCCATCAAGGCCGGCGACTTTCCGGAGTATGAGCTGTCGGTCCAGGCGATCGACGAGAAGCAGGCTGACAAGCTGGACTTCGATGTTCTCGACGCGACGAAAATCATTCCCGAGGAAATTGTTCCGCTACGGCCACTCGGCAAGATGGTGCTGAACCGGATGCCCGACAACTTTTTTGCAGAGACCGAACAGGTGGCGTTCTGCCCGGCGAATCTCGTGCCTGGCATCGACTTCAGCGAAGACCCGCTCCTGCAAGGGCGGCTCTTCTCGTATCTCGATACGCAACTATCGCGGCTCGGCAGCCCAAATTTCCAGGAGATCCCGATCAACGCGCCCAAGGTCCCGTGGCAGAATTTGCAGCGCGAGGGACACATGCGGATGCGGGTCGACACGTCGCGCACCTCGTACGAGCCAAACTCGCTCGACATGTCGGCGCCGCGTGAGGCTGGGGCGGCGGGCTTTCAATCGATCCCGGCAGGTGCAACCGGGCCGAAACTGCGGCAACGGCCGGAGAGCTTTGCAGATCACTACACGCAGGCGAATCTATTCTTCAAATCGATGACGGAGCCAGAGCAGCGGCACATCGCGGCCGCATTCGCGTTCGAACTGGGTAAGTGCCAAGAAGTGAAGATCCGCCGCCGCATGTTGGGACATCTGCAAAACGTCGATCTGAATCTAGCGAAAATGGTCGCGACGAAACTCGGCATGGAAGGCGAGGCCGACAAGATCACCCCGGCTATCGCAGTCAACACGAAGATCAAGCCCTCGCCTGCCCTTAGCCAATACGCGGCGGCGCCGAAAACGATCGCCGGAAAAAAGATCGGCGTCCTCGTCACGGATGGAACCGACGTCAAGCTGCTCGACGCGCTCGTGAAAAAGGCCAAAGCGGAAAAGGCGACTGTGGAAGTCGTTGCGCCAAAGGCCGGCGGATTCACGGCCAGCGACGGCAAGCTCCGTCCGGCCGACCACTTTTTGGAAGGGGCGCCGTCAGCAGTCTTCGACACGGTTGTGCTCGCTCCCAGCGCTGAGGGGACCGCCGTGCTGTTGACCATGGCGGCGGCGGTCGATTGGCTCCGGATGGCGTTCGCCCACTTGAAGATCATCGGCTTCACCGCCGAATCGCTGCCGATCTTTGATGCGGCGAACGTCGATCCCAAGGCCGACGCGGGCCTGGTTCCGGTCAGCGGCGGCAAGGTGGACGAGTATATCCAGGCCGCGAAGAACCACCGCATTTGGGAACGAGAGCCGAGCGTTCGCTGACCCCGTTCGCGCAGCGATACTCTCACTCGCTTGTGAAGAGCAAAAAATGACCGACCAACTCGCTATCTATCTACACGACCATCTGGCGGGCGCCAGGTTCGCCGTGAGCCTGCTCGCAGACTTGCGTGAGCAAAAGTTGAATCCCGAGGTGGCGCAGTGCGCCACGCAACTCCTGCCGGAGATTGAGCAAGATCGCGAGGCGCTGGAAGGCGTCGCCAAGGCGATTGGCGCCGACGCCCACACGCTCAAAGACATTGGCGCCTGGATAGCGCAAAAGGCCGGCAGGGCGAAATTCACGATCAGCGAGCCACTGGGGGTCTTCGAAGCGGTCGAGTTCCTGGCGCTGGGCGTGCAAGGAAAAATGGCGCTCTGGAATGCCCTGGAAGCTGTGCGCAAGTTGGATGACCGCCTCACCGGGCTAGACCTGGCGTGGCTCCTTGCCCGAGCGCGCGAGCAACATGCGCGATTGGAGAGTCTGCGAGTGAAGCTTGCGGCGGACGTCTTGCCGGTTGCCGAAGAGGCCCGGTAAAAAGACGCCAATTTTGCCAGCTTACATGTTTATTCGCACGGTTCGGTAGGCTATGCTCGGCGAGGCTGGCTGGGCGCCTCAGTCACGGTCTCGGACCCTACTTTTCTTCCATCATCAAAGGGGGCAGCTAATGATTTCCAGGTTTGTCGTCGCAGCGTTCGTCTTGATTACGCTGATGGCGCCCACGACCAGTCTCGCCGCAGGCTATCACTTTACAGATCTCGGCGTTTTGCCGGGCGGCATCTATAGCTATGGCAATTCAATCAATGCTACTGGCGCGATTACGGGACAAGGGAATTTGTCCAACGGCGACTTCCGCGCATATCTCTATTCCGGTGGTCCGCTCGTCGACCTGGGGACACTAGGCGGAAATTCGAGCAACGCGACCAGCATCAATGCCAGCGGTCAAATTGTCGGCTCGTCTCTCACTGCATCGAATGAACAACGCGCGATGCTTTACTCCGGCGGCGTCATGCAAAACTTGGGCACGTTTCTCGGCGGCGAAACGGGTTTTAGCAGCGCCCGGGCGATTAACGATCAAGGACAAATCGTGGGGGTTTCGAGCACCTCGAGCGGCCAGTGGCACGCGTTTCTATACGATAATGGGAACCTGACTGACTTGGGCACGCTGTCCAATGACCCAAACAGTGACGCCGTTGCAATCAACAACAACGGTCAGATTGTTGGCATCTCCGAACAAGCCAACTTCGTCCAGCATGCGTTTCTTTACGATGGGGGCGTCATGCAGAATCTTGGCACACTCGGCGGAACCTCAAGCATCGCTGCCGGGATCAACGACAGCGGCGAAGTCGTTGGATCCTCTAGAACCGCAACGAATGCTTATCACGCATTCATGTATAGCGGTGGAGTCATGCATGACCTTGGCACGCTCGGAGGTATCTCCAGCTTCGGCTACGGAATCAATTCGCTTGGTCAAGTGGTTGGCCAGTCGGCAAAAATAACCGGCAGTAGCGGATTCGTGTATACCGGCGGAGTAATGATGGATTTGGAGCCGATGATAAGTAACTTGCCCGCGGGCTGGCACATTGTTTCTGCCCAAAGCATCAACGACGAGGGCCAGATCACCGGGTGGGCATCAAAAAACGACCAGATTCACGCCATACTGCTGAACCCTGTCGTGCCAGAGCCATCCTCAATCGTGTTGCTTGGAGTCGGCGCGGTCAGTCTCTCCGCAATCGGATTTTCGAGAATGCGCAAGCCATCCCATGGCCTCTGATGTGATCACCCGGCCTTGGCGCGGCGGATGGGGGCTTCGTTGGCGTCGCCCGGTTCGACTTCGGTCAGGCGACGCAGCTTGAGCGTGGCGCCTGGCGGCACGCGGCGCTCTTGCGTGATACCGCGGTGCGTCGTCCGTAGGAACTCGTAGAAGTGGCCGGCCGCACTCTCGCGGAAATCTCGCGACAGGCGGTCCAATATGTCATTCCACTTCAGACCGCTGCGATAGATTACGCGATAGGCGGCCTTCATCTCGGTGATCTCCGCAGCGCTGATGCCGCTGCGTCGCAGGCCGATCGTATTGAGACCAACCACGTAGCTGCTGGCCCCGTCGACGGTGACGAACGGCGGGACGTCTTTGACCAGGTGCGCCTGACCTCCGACCATGGCCATTCGTCCGATCCGGATGAACTGGTGACAGGCGGCGGCCGCCGAAACGAACGCGCGGTCTTCGACGATGACGTGCCCGCCCATCATGGCGTTGTTGGCAAAGATGGCGTTGTCGCCGACTTTGACATCGTGGGCCAGGTGCGTGTTGACCATCAGCAGGTTGCCGTTGCCGACGACCGTGTTGCGTCCTTCTTCGAGGGCGCGATGGATGGTGACGCACTCGCGAAAGCTGTTGCCCGATCCGATCACCACGCCACCGGCGCGCGCCGGCGCCCGGACGTGTTGCGCGCTACCACCGATCACGGCGCCTTCGTAGAGATGGTTGTTGTCCGCCATCACGACGTTTTCTTTGACGACTGCTCGGCTTTCCAAGATGCAATTTGCCCCGATCGTGACTCCCCGCTCGACGACACAAAATGGCCCAATCGTGACATTCGGTCCCAGCTTGGCGGAAGGATGGACAACTGCAAATGGATGGATATTCACCGGAATTTGCCTCTGGACGCTGGTGCGGGGGGAGATGGCGCCGGCGCCGTCCGTGGGTGGACAGGCGCGGTGGAAGTGCGGGAGGTGGCGGTTCTTTCGAAGGCGCGGAGGGAATCAACTTGGGAGACTTATCGTCTACTGCGGCCTATGTGTTCAGCGTGGTCCGCAGGCGCCCGCCTTATCTTGCCCGACCGGACAACACGCTCGAAAAGTTAGGCAGGCCGCGAGACGTTTGCCGCAAAAAACGCTGCTATCAGGCTGCTATTGGCCGCTGAAGAGCGTCGCTAGCAGCTTTCGGCCCCGCCTCTTTCAAGAATCGCGCGCGGTGTAGAATCTGCCTCCAGCGCAGCGTGAGACGACCCGCAACCGGCAAAATTCGCCCGAATTCACCAGAGTTGGGAAACGGCCCGAAACTGGTACACTTTCCGTAGTGGAATCCCCGCGCGGCAGACTGCCCGCAAAGTCCAGGACCGGTCGATTCTGGTCCGCCCCAACCAATATGCTGGCGCCGATAAGGCAGCCAATTCTTTCAGGGAGTTCTTTTGCAGATGGCGACGAACGAAGCGTTGTACGACGAGGCCGACAAGCTGAAAGACGCGGGCCAGCTCGACGAAGCGGTAGCCAAGTTGAACGAAATTCTGGCGAACGACGCCAACTACGCGCTCGCGCATTCGGCCCTGGCGGTGCTCTACACCCGTCAGGCAAAGCACGATCTGGCCATCGCCCATGCGCTGAAGACGTGCGACCTGGAGCCGAAAGATCCGTTCAGCTTCACGGCCCTCAGTGTTACGTACATGCGTGGCGGCAAGATCCCCGAGGCCGAAGACGCCATGGCCCGCGCCCGCGCGATGCAAGGTGGCCATCGGCACTAGTACCTTGCCAATGCCCAAATTCGGATTGAGGCGCGGGTGCCACTGCTGGCTTGTCCAGCAGTGCGGAACATACGCAAGGACACTGCTAGGCAAGCTAGCAGTGGCACCCGACGACTAATATTCAAACGGCGTCGACATTGGGCTCGCCATTGGCAGCGTTCAACCGTCGCGAGCGACGTTGAACTACGGCGAGCCTTCCGTTTCGCCGCCGTCTCGTGACGCCAGGCCGCGCCAGACGATCAGATCGATCTGGTTGACGACGAACCGCGTGCTGCCGTCGCAGCACAGCAGGTTCACGCCGCCGGGATGATTGCTGCGGGCTGTCATCTGCGCTTTTTGTTGCGGCAAATTCATGCAGTCCCAGTCGCCGGCGTTCGGGCCGTAGTAGTGGTTGTAAAGCGTGTTGCCATAGTTGCCCAAAATCCACTTGCCGCTGCGCAGGCTGAACCAGTCGCCGGCGCTGGTGGGCTGGCAGCCGGTGGCGCCCACCTGCACGCCGTTCGCGATCTCGCGAATGAATAGAGCGCTGTTATTCGGCGAGTCTGCGTCGGCGATCGCGTCGCCATTGCCGAGCTGGCGTTCGCTGAAGGCCGCGGTGTGCGATGAGCCATCGATCAGCTTGGCGAACGTCACGGCCGACGTCATGTAGAAGACGCCATCGGCGTCGGTTAGGCTCCCTTGGTTTGCGCCGCTGCTGGCGCTGCCGGCGTAGTTGGTTCCGGCAAAGTCCAGGCCGGGGACGCGCCCTTCGGCCGGATCGCTCGGGCAGCAGAGCATGGCGAGGCGCTGCGTCGCGGCAGGGCGATTTTTTGCGCCGCTGTAATTCACGTTGGCAATCACCAGGTCCGTCGGGGCCTGGTTGAAATCGAGCGTCGCTTTTAGCCCGCTCTGTTCGACGTACGGCAGCAAAAACGCCTGCGGCGAAAAGACGAGCGGCGCCGGCCCGCCGCGCCCCGGCGGAAAACAACCGTGCGTCTCGGCAAAACCATGCAGCGCTAGGCCGAGCTGCTTCAGGTTGTTCGCGCAACTCGTCCGCCGGCTCGACTCGCGGGCCATCTGCACCGCCGGCAATAACAGCCCAATCAGGATGCCGATGATGGCGATCACGACCAGCAATTCGACAAGCGTAAAGCCGCGACGCTGCGCTTCGATCGATGCGCTGGTTCGAATTTTGGGATGTAGTTGCGCGTCGCGCATGGCAGAAACACCAAGACAGCGGTCCAACACCCGGAACCGGAAAAGAACGACTCTCCGCACAAGCTTACGATACCACAGCCGGCCCACACTAACCCGAATCTCGGGTTTTGAAGTTGCGCGGGATTGCAGGCGTAGAGCGGAATGCGCCAACAGTCACGACAAGATTTGTCCGTGAAACGTTTGTAGTCGAGCGCTGCGAAGGTCAAGCCCCGTCGGGGCGACCTAAGCCTAGCCCAGGGCCATGCCGGCCGTGGCCGGCGCCGCCCTGGGTTGGCGGTTCCGAGAAATTGTAGTCGAGCCCTGAAAGGGCGGCCGAATCGCTACCTTGTCGAAGGGCCACAATGCCGAGCGGGGTTTCTGACGCCCTTTCAGGGCTTTTCCGACGGATGGGACGATCCTACCTAGGGCGACGTCGGCTGCGCCGACTCTGCCCTAGGCTACCTTAGAACGCCCCGTTGGGGCTTAAAAACAATCACGGCTTCCGACCACGGAATAGCTCGAATCTCGTTCGATTTCCTCCGGCGCAAGCAATAACACGTAACCTCAAAAAGCGCGAGCGGGAATTCCTCTCCGCATCGACACGACGAAGAACCCTCGCTGGCGCTTCGGGCTGGTATTCGCAGAGAATTACGGCACTTTTTGCGCCAACAGCCAGTCTTCGACGATCACGTGCGCTACAAAGGGCGCTCGCAGGATTGCCGCGCGGGTGGAAATCACTTTGGACAGCCAGGGACGCCGGACGATGCCTGTAACGGCACGCCGTCCCAGGTTGCTCTTGAATGACCAACGATTCAACTGCGCGTTGACGTTATCGCTGATGCGGGTGAACGTCGCCGGGACCAGATTCGGCTCTGGCCCGATATGGAGCATCAGGTCGATCCCCATTGTCAGCAATTCGTTGATCGCGTCCCACAATCGCTGTGGATGATCGACCCACAGGTTCAGCAGGATCCGGCTATTGAAGTCGTTGTATGACACCTTGCCGTTGACCAGCGACAAGACTGGCGGGATCGGCGCGACGAAGCCACCCGGCATGGTCTGCATGACTGCCGCGGCGCGGTTCGAGAGCCCACGGCTCCACAACAGCGACGTGTGCAGGGGCGGCCACTTGTGGGTGTTCTTGCGCAAATGAATTTGTCGGCCCAGCGCTTCTGGCATTTGCGATTTGAAGCGATCGACCGTGTCTCCCTGCCCTAATAGCAACACGGTGTTTGGCGCCAGATAGCTGGAGACGTCGATCACTCCCTGACGTTCGGCGGTGATCTTCATGCAGAGGCGGACCACGGCGTCGACGTCGAGCGCTGGCCCGCGCGAGAAGACAACGCCCATCGTCACGTCTTGGGCCAGCTCGGAGCATTCGTCGGCCATGGTCAGTAGCGGCCGCAGCAGATCTTGCATCTGGTAGACGCCGCTACAGACCAGGGCCGTGATCTCGCCGATGCTGTAGCCCATCGCCAGCCGCGTTCGCGCGTAGTCGATGTCGAAAAATTCTTTGAGGATCGCCACGTGCGCGCGCTCGACCGCGACGATCAGTGGGATGTCTTCGGCGAAGGTCTCGGCGCTACTCTCCTGGCGCGAGCGAATGCGGCCGATCAGATCGAACTTGCGGCCGGTCGCCTCGGAACAGACCTCGGCGTCTTCGAGCAGGAACTTTTCCAGCACCGGCCCATAGGCTGGATGATCGAGCAGTTCGGGCGTGCGGCCGAGATTCGTATTGTTGTAGCCGCGGAAGCAAAAGGCCGTCGTGGCCTGGCGCTCGCGAATCTGATCAGCGCGGATCGTGTTATCCATACTTGCTAGCGCGGCGCCTGGGGACATGGTGTGCGATGAGTCGGCAAATCGAGCGGTGGGCTAAAGGATTCTACCCTGTAAATCGGTCCTGCATGACCCTGGGACGTGCCTTTGCAGTTGAGTTTTGCGGCCGCTGGTAGCCCATTCTTGCCCGCCGGCTCCGGCGAAGCTACAAAACAGATAGGGGTTAAGCAAGCACAGGCTGTCAAAGGCCTTCAATGCCGCACGCGCGGCGAGACACGCCGCATGATCCATCTGGCTGGACGGACCGCCGTCGTCACCGGCTCATCGAGCGGCATCGGCCGAGCGATCGCGCTGGAACTGGCGCGAGCCGGCGCCAATGTGGTGGTCCACGCCCGTCGTAGCGAACAGGCTGCCGCGGCAGTGGCTGAAGAACTGCGCGGCTTGGGCGTCCAATCGACCGTGCTCTTGGCCGATCTGGCCGACCCGCAAGCCGCCGAGGAACTTGTCGAGCGTGCCTGGTCATGGCAAAGCGGGCTCGATATCTGGATCAATAACGCCGGCGCCGACACCCTGACTGGCGAAGCCGCCCGGTGGAGCTACCTGCAAAAGTTGGACGTGCTGTGGCAGGTCGACGTGCGCGGCGCGATGGTTTGCAGTCGCGCCGTTGGCGCGCGAATGACCGCGGCCGGCAGCGGCGCGATCCTGACGATCGGTTGGGATCAGGCCGAGCGCGGCATGGCGGGCGACAGCGGCGAACTATTCGGCGCTGTCAAAGGCGCCGTGATGGCCTTCACGCGCAGCCTAGCGAAATCGCTCGCCCCGAAAGTGCGAGTGAATTGCCTGGCGCCCGGCTGGATCAAAACCGCCTGGGGCGAAACGGCCTCGGACTATTGGCAACAGCGCGCTCAGAACGAGTCACTGCTCCACCGCTGGGGCACGCCCGAAGACGTCGCCAAAACCGCCACATTCCTGGTCTCACCCGCCGCCAGCTTCATCACCGGCCAGATCGTAGCCGTTGACGGCGGGCTATGATTGTTGGAGTGGCCATTGGGCGCGGTTTGGGTTTTGGATTGTAATTCGAGGTTTCATTCGCTTCGTTGTCACGCACGGAGTGCGTGACCTACAGGAACCTTTGGCGATTCATCTCTTGCACTCGCTCGATACATTCCCTTTCCTCTGCGTCTCGGCGGTTTAACGTCCTCTTCTGAAATTCAAAGGAGGGATGAACCGCCGAGGCGCGGAGACGCAGAGGGAAGAGACAAATGAAGGCAGCTTTTCGTTACTGTCACCCCGACTCACGTCGCAAGCAGATACCCGACGCGTCAGCGTTGCACAAAAAAGCGTTGCACCAAAAAGCATGGGAAGGGAGCATATTCATTTTGTGACTGGGAAGTTGGCGGAGTCTAGTTTGCGCCATGTGTTGGCTGAGACTTCACTGGCTGCTGATTTTGATTACTCGGTGAGTGTGCTGGGCATCTCGGTTGCGGCGCTGATGACTCCAGAGTGGGTGGCGCGGTTTCTGCACCCGCCGACTGGGACGACGCGCGTGATGTTGCCTGGGTTTTGCCAGGGAAATCTGGCCCCGGTCGAAGCGGCCGCCGGCTTGCCCGTTGTGCGCGGGCCGAAGGATCTGCGCGATCTGCCTGAGTGGTTCACCGGCCGCGCCCGATCGCGCGAGGATTACGGCGCGCACGACATTGAGATCCTGGCCGAGATCAATCCCGCCCCGCGACTCTCGCGCGAGGAGTTGCTGGCCGCAGCCCGCTCGCTGGCCGCCGATGGCGCGGATGTGATCGACCTGGGCTGCAATCCTGGCGAAACGTGGCGCGAGGTTGGCGACGCGGTCAAGGGTCTGCGCGATTTGGGCCTGCGCGTTTCGATCGACAGCATGAATTCCGATGAGATCGAACTGGCGATCGCGGCCGGCGCGGAACTGGTGCTGAGTGTCAATTCGACGAACATCGATCGGGCGATCCACTGGCTGGCCGAGGTGGTTGTTGTGCCGGATGTGGCCGACACGCTGATCGGCGTCGAGCAGAATTACCAGCGGCTGCGCGAAGCCGGCGTGCAGGCGCGGATCGACCCCGTGCTGTCGCCGATCGGCTTTGGTTTTGCCGCCAGCCTGGGACGGTATCTCGAAGCGCGGAAATTGTTTCCCGAAGCCGAGATCATGATGGGCATCGGCAATCTGACCGAACTGACCGACGCTGATTCGGCCGCCATCAATGTGCTGCTGCTTGGGTTCTGCCAGGAGATCGGCATCCGTAGCGTGCTGACCACGCAGGTGATCAACTGGGCTCGCAGCAGTGTGAAGGAATGTGACCTGGCGCGGCGACTGGTCTATCACGCCGTGACGACGCGGACCTTGCCGAAACACGCCGAACCACAATTGGTGGTGCTGCGCGATCCGCGCGTGCATGAGCATGGCGCCGAAACACTCGAGCAGCTGGCGCGGGATATCAAGGATCCCAACTATCGCATCTTCGCCGAGCGCGGCGAATTGCACGTGGTCAGCGCGAACCTCTATTTGCACGGGACTGATCCGTTCGAATTGCTGGCGCGAATGCAGGCGGCCAGCTCTCGACCGCTCGACGCCTCGCACGCGTTTTATCTGGGGTACGAACTGGCCAAGGCCCACACGGCGCTGACCCTCGGCAAGGATTACCGCCAGGACCAGGCGCTCGACTGGGGATTCTTGACGGTCGAGGAAAAGAGCCATCGCAACAAGTCGGATGGTTCGCAGTGAGCGGATGTTCCGGGAGGGCGAGGTCGTAGGTCAGGCGCCCCGTGCGTGACATTGAAGTCGTCGAGCGTGGAAGACGCGTCGATTGCATCAAGTTGCACCTTGATGCGGCATCAAGGAATCTGTCGCCCCGTTGGGGCTTACGTCGATATTTCGACATTGGTTCCAGGGGCTTACGCCCCTGGCTATTGACTGGCGCCCCTTTGGGGCTGAAGGCGCGCCAAGAGTCCTGGTCGTCATGCGACAGGTGGCTGACCTATGGACGTCTTTGTCGTCTTCCCTCAAGCCCAAGCCTCACGTCTCACGCCTTCCCTTGGTATGCTTTAAGCATGATTCTCGAAGGCATAGTGACGACGATGAACGCGGATGGCACGGTGAATATTTCGCCGATGGGGCCGATTGTTGACGCTGCGATCAGCCGGCTTGAGCTGCGGCCGTTTCAGACGTCGACGACGTTTCAGAACCTGCGGCGCACGCGTCAGGGCGTGTTTCACGTGACCGACGACGTGGAGCTGCTGGCCCGCGCGGCCGTTAGCCGGTTGGAAACTCCGCCGCGGATGATTCGTTCGGTCCGGGTCGATGGCTGGATCCTGGCCGACGCCTGCCGCTGGCACGCCTTCGAGGTTCGCGAGCTCGACGAATCGACCGAGCGGGCTCGCCTGGTGGCCGAAGTGGTCGATGCTGGCCGGGCTCGCGATTTTTTCGGCTTCAATCGAGCCAAGCACGCCGTGGTCGAAGCGGCGATCCTGGCGACGCGCGTCCATTTTTTGCCGCAGGAAGAAATTCTCGCCGATCTTGGTCGGCTGAACGTGCTGGTCGAGAAGACCGGCGGCGCGCAAGAACGCCGCGCCTTTGATTTTCTTGAGGGGTATGTGCGCGAGAAGTTCGCCGAGCTGCTGCACGACCCCGACGGCAGTAACGCCGCCGACGCGCATTTCAATTCGGACTCGAACCAGAATACGAACTGAAAGATCGCGATGTCTCGCCGCGTGGTATCTGTAACGACAGGGAGCCGACTCCACTTCGGGATGTTCTCGCTCGGCGCCGCCGGCGTTCGGCAATTCGGCGGCGTGGGCGTAATGATCGATCAGCCCGGCGTTCGCTTGCAGATCAGCGAGGCCGCAGCTCTCACCGCAACCGGTCCGATGTCCGAAGCCGCGCTGCGCGCATCCCAAGCGCTTGCGCGAGCCGAGATCGGCCTGGCCGAGCCGCGCTGCCGGATCGAGGTGCAATTGGCGCCGCCGCGTCACGCCGGGTTGGGGAGCGGAACGCAGTTGGCGCTCGCCGTGGCTGCGGGGATTCGGGCGCTCGAAGGGGGTGAACCGCTCGAGCCGGAGCAGCTTGCCCGCGCCGTCGGGCGCGGCCAGCGCTCGGCGGTCGGCCTGTATGGCTTCTTGCAGGGTGGTTTGATCGTTGAGGCCGGCAAGCTGGCTGACGACGAGATTTCGCCACTGGTCACGCGGGTCGACGTTTCGCCCGAGTGGCGGTTTCTGCTCGTGCGACCGCAAACGGACGAAGGGCTGTCAGGCGACGCCGAGCGCTTGGCGTTTGCGCAACTTCCGCCGGCGCCGGCCAGCGTGACGGCCGAGATGTGTCGCGAGGCGCTAATGGAGCTGCTGCCAGCGACGATCGAGCAGCGCTTCGATCGGTTTAGCGAATCGCTGTTTCGCTTCGGGCAACTGGCCGGATCTTGCTTTGCGTCATTGCAGGCTGGTGTTTACGCCACGGCCGAAGTGGCCGACGCCGCGCGGCTACTCGCCGAGCTGGGCGTGGTCGGCGTCGCGCAATCTTCGTGGGGGCCGACGCTCTTCGCTGCGCTTCCGAATGAAGCAGCGGCGCAAGCGACGGTCGCCCAACTGAAAAATGTTGGATCCACGTGGGGGGGCGAATGCATCATTGCGCGTCCGCTCAACGCCGGCGCGACGATCGACGTGGCCGAGGAGTTTCTTGGCGAACAGAGTTGAATTGTTCGTCGCCGAAAACGCTCGACAGGATGGCGATTCGCAGTGTGAACGTGCTCGATCGATTGGGCACTGCTGGACGAGCCAGCAGTGGCACACGCACTCGAGAAGTCGGGGCACGAAGAAGTCGTCACGCCCCCCGAACGGTGTTTGCCTGGGCTGGCGCCGCGTAATTCGTCCGGCGCATTTCTGGATTTTCCGTAAGCCTGTCATTACGATGAAGTGTGATGAGGGGGAGCACGCTACGCATGTTGATTGCGTCGCGCGCTTCAGACCGGCGTGGCCCGCGGGTCGTTTTCCTTGCTGATTTTCCGTCCGGCCGCATTATCCAAAACCGGGCCACAATTCCGGTCGAACACGCTCCGCCGCTGTGCGTCCTGCGCAGCAGTGACTCTGGGCATTCACTTTCGGCGGCGGACGAGACACATCTTTTTCGATACGACGCGTCGGGTTGTCGTTGGCAGCCGGAGGGTCGTGGGATGTCGATCGAGGTTCGTTGCCCGAATGGGCATGTGCTGAAGGTGAAGGACAAGTACGCCGGCCAGTCAGGGCTTTGCCCGCATTGCCAGGCGCGTGTGCTGGTCCCCAGACCCGTCGAGGCGATGAGCGAACAGGCGATCTGCGACCTGCTTGGCCCGCCCGATATCAACGACATGCCGGTCCATCAAGAGCCGAACCTGCAAGACGCTGGCTCGGGCGCCAGCGGATCGAGCTTGATTCAGGCGGCCATGGCCGCGCGCGAAACCAAGACCTGCCCCAAGTGCAAACAAGAAGTCCGCATCTGCTATGCGCTCTGTCCGTATTGCCATTGTTACTTTTCGGACGCGTCAGAGATCACGCGGAGAATCACGCCGAGAAGGCCGTGAATAGATGGTGAGTGCGGGCCACTGTGGCGAGTATTTGGGTGCCACTGGCTCTGCCAGTGCCAAGCGCCCGCCAATCACGAAATCAAAAGCACTGGCAGAGCCAGTGGCACCCGAAATTTAACTGACGGCGCTCTCGTCCGGGGCGCCTTCGGTTGGTTCCGTCGGTTTTTCGGCGATTGGCAAGATCCAGATCTCGCCGAAGAGATCGCTTTGCTCGGCCCGCGCGCCGTGATGGCGCACCAGCTCCAGGATCGCCAGGAACATGCCGACCAGGCTCGACTTGTGCATGCCGGGTTGAAACAATTCCGTGAACGCCACGCGTTGGTGGTCGTGGAGTAGATTGCCGATGCGTTCCATGTAGACATGGATCGGCGTGTCGTCATAGACGATGCTCGATGGCTTGTTGCGTTGCTGTTCCTGGATCAATCGCCCGAAGGCGCTGACCAGGTCCCAGAGTTCGAGCTCGCGAATCGGCTGCTCGGCCGGGTCGCCATCGCGTGGCGCCAACTCGCTGGCCATGCGCGGAAAGCGTTCCTGCCACTCGCGGCTCCGCTCGTCGAGAATGCTGGCCGCCTCTTTGAACTGCTTGTACTCCAGCAGCCGGCGGACGAGGTCCTGCCGCGGATCTTCGAGCGGCTCGTCCACTTCGTCGCTGGCCGGCAGGACCATGCGGGACTTGATCTCGAGCAGCGTGCTGGCCATCTCGAGAAAATCGCCGACCGCGGCAATGTCAATCTGCTCAAGCACCGCGAGGTGCGCCAGAAACTGATCGGTGATCGGGGCCACCGGGATGTCGAGGATGTCCATCTCGTGCTTCCGCACCAGGTACAGAAGCAAATCGAGCGGTCCGCGAAACACGGTGAGATCAACACGAAACGACATAGGGAGCCGAGCGCAAAACGAGTGAAAGGCCAACAATTCGGACGCCAATTGCAGTATGGGGCTACCGGGGGCGCCAAGGAAAGGGCGATTTGCGATCCGTCCATCGCGAAGTGATGGGCTCTTGGCGCCTCGGATCGACGCGCAAGCGGCCTTAAGAATGCCCCGCCTTGAGCGGTCGTCGGCCACGGTCCGCATTGCCATAACCTGCGGTCTGTTCTAGGCTTACTAGCAGTTGAGCGATTGACGAAACGCCTCGCGGCGCCACCGAGAAGCAACATCGAAGGCCGCGGGCTCGGGAGACGACGACTTGAAAAACGAGCAGCTTTGGGCCCCCTGGCGGTTGGCGTACGTGCAAGGAGAGACCGCCAAGAATCCGGCCCCGGCCGAGCCGCTGGAGTTTCTGCCGGGCGCTGACCAGGGGTGCTTTTTGTGCCGCGACGTGGCCAGCTCGGCCGATCGCGAGAACCTGCTGGTCTACCGCGGCCGCGAAGCGATCGTCGTGCTGAATCGCTACCCCTACAACAATGGGCATCTGTTGGTTTGCCCGCGCAGGCATAAAGGGCGGCTCGATGAGCTCACCGGCGAAGAGCAACTGGAACTGCTCGATTTAATCAGCCGCTGCACTGCCAAGCTCGAAAAGCTGCTGCACTGCGAAGGCTTTAACATCGGGCTGAATCTGGGGCGCGCCGCCGGCGCCGGAGTGCCGGGCCACCTGCATTGGCACATCGTCCCGCGCTGGACTGGAGACACCAACTTCATGCCGACTCTGGCCGGCGTGGCCGTGATCTCACAGTCGCTTGACTCGCTGTGGGAGTATCTTGAAGACGGTCTAAAATCTCCATGACTCCGGCCGTGAACTCGTCGAAGCAACAGACCGTGCTCGATCTTGCGGAGCGCGAGCGCGTGTTGCTTGCGCCGTACGCAGTGCATAGCGCGGCGAGCCGTGGTCGCCACTATCCGGAGCCGCTCCATCCGTATCGCGGTCCGTTCCAAAGAGACCGGGACCGGATTGTGCATAGCGCCGCCTATCGAAGATTGAGCGACAAAACGCAGGTATTCACCGGCGAATCTGGCGATTATCACCGCACCCGGCTCACGCACACGATCGAAGTCGCGTCGGTCGCCCGCACGTTGGGCCGTGCGCTGCGGTTGAATGAAGACCTGGTCGAGGCGCTCGCCCTGGCGCATGACCTGGGGCATCCACCGTTCGGCCACTCGGGCGAGCAAGCGCTGCACGTCTGCCTGATCGACCACGGCGGCTTCTGTCACAACCGCCACGGGCTGAGGATCGTCACCGAGCTGGAGCAGCGCTATCAGGCTTTCCCGGGTTTGAATCTCAGCTTCGAGACGCTCGACGGGCAGCTCAGCCGCACGATGAAGGAACGAGCCGACAAACGACCCACGGTCGAAGCCCAGGTCGTCGACGCGGCCGATAGCGTGACGTACGACACGCACGACGCCGACGACGCGCTGGAGCTGCGGCTGCTGACGATTGGCGAGTTGCTGGAACTGTCACTGTGGCGCGAAGCCGAGAAGCGCGTTCGAGAGCGGTCGACGGCAATCGACGACGCCCAACTTCGGCGAGCGATTTTGCATGAATTGATTGACTGGCAAGTCGGTGATCTGCTCGAACAAACGCAAACGCGGCTAGCCGAGGGGGGGATCGATTCGCTGGCGGCTGTGCAGGACGCGCCGCTGCTGGTGCGGCCCAGCCAGGAACTGGCAGAACAAAAGCTAGAATTAGAACGGTTTCTGGCCGGTCGCGTGTACCAGGATCCACAGCTACTGGAGATCCGCCAGCAGACCCAGCAGATGCTGCGTGAAATGTTCCAAGGTTATGTCGCTCAGCCAGAACTGCTGCCAGAGAGTTTTCGGAACCGCGCCGCGGCGGTGGGCTGGGAGCGGACTGTGGGAGATTACCTGGGCGGAATGACGGATCGCTACGCGCAACAAGAGTACGCAAGATTATTCGCACAGCCGAAGCCTAACTAGAACCCCAAGAACAGCTTCCGCCACAATGCTACTCCCAGCGGCCAGCCGTGATAAGATGGAGTGCTCCGCCTACCACACAGACCTACTCCGCAACGCCAACGAGACAGGTCTCCCACCCGACGGGCCGCTGTGACCATGCAGAACTCACTCCCCACTCAAGGATCAAAGCAAGCGGGCGCCAGTGTTGCGCTGGTCGTGCTGCGCTGCATCTTTGTGATGGTGGCGGCCGGCATGGGGGCTTCGCTGATCAATTCGAAGTCGTTCCCTGTCGATTCGCCGATCTACATCCCGTGGCTGGTGCTCGGCGGGTTTGTCGGCTTGGCGCTGCTGGTGATCTTTGCCGACGTGATGATCCGGCACAAACAGTTGGATGTCATCTCGTCAGTCTATTTCGGCACGATCGTTGGCCTGTTTCTGGCGTACGTCGTCCGGCTGGCGCTCACGCCGCTTCCGCTGGGCGATGTCTACCGACCGACGCTCGACCTGGTGTTAGGCATGGTCCTGTGCTACGTCTGCATCAGCCTGTTAATGCAAACGCGGAATGATTTCCGCTTCATCATTCCCTATGTTGAGTTCGCCAAGGAAGTCAAAGGGATCAAACCCTACATCCTGGATACCAGCGTTGTGATCGATGGTCGCATTGCCGACGTCGTTGAGACGAAGCTCTTCGACGCGCAGTTGATCATGCCGCGGTTCGTGCTGGCCGAATTGCAGAATATCGCTGATAGCAACGACCGCATGCGCCGCAGTCGCGGCCGCCGTGGTTTGGACGTTTTGAACAAGTTGCGGGCCAACCCCAACGTTGACTTGCAGATGTACGACCGCGAGCTCCCCGAGTTCGCCAATCATCCGGTCGATCTGAAGCTGGTGATGCTGGCCAAGCACTTGGACGGCAAGATCGTCACGAACGATTACAACCTCAACAAAGTCGCCCAAGTGCAGGGCGTGGACGTCATCAACTTCAATGATCTCGCCAACGCGCTGAAGCCGGTCTTTCTGCCGGGCGAGCATCTCGATGTGCGGATCGTCAAACCGGGCGAAGAGCCGGGCCAGGGCGTAGGCTATCTGGACGATGGCACCATGATCGTCGTCGAGGGCGGACGCGACCACCTCAACAAAACGGTCAGCGTCACCGTGACCAGTGTGCTGCAAACGAGCGCCGGCCGGATGATCTTCGGTCGCTATGAAGCGCCGGCCAAGGCCGCGTCGTAACCGATCGGCGCAGCGATCTCAACCGGGGGATCTCACCCAACCGAGGCCTGTGGCAGGCGGCCACCGCCCCAGCTAGATTGTCTACGAGCGGTCTGATCTGCGCCGCGCGGGGTTTCAAGCGTCTGGGAGTCACTTGCTATGCTTGCGCTTCGGTCCGCGTTTTTGCTTGTAGTGTTCTGCGCGATCTGCACGCCCGTGGCCGCAGCTGATGCGCCGGCCGAGCGGAGCGCCGTTGACGCGCTGACGCTCAATCAGTTGCAGTTTGTCGGCACGCACAATAGTTATCACGTTCGCCCGCCGGCCAAGACGTTGAACGCGGCGAAGAGCCTGCGAACCGAGGCGACCGAGTGGGACTACACGCACGCGCCGCTCGATGTGCAACTCGACCGCGGCGTGCGGAGCTTCGAGCTTGACCTGCACTACAAGCAAGGCGAGTTCGGCGTGTTCCATGTGCCGTTCCTCGATTCCGGCTCGACCTGCCCCAAGCTCACGGATGCCCTCTCCACGGTCCGCAAGTGGAGCGATGCGCATCCGGAACACCTGCCGATTTCGTTTCTCTGCGAACTCAAAGCCGAAGGGCCGAAGCTCGATCGCACGATCAAGGAAGTCGACGCCGAGGGTTTCGAAAAGCTCGACGCCGCGATCCGCGCAGCGTTCCCTGATAAGCATCTCCTCACGCCGGACGACGTCCGCGGCGAAGAAGAAACTTTACGCGCCGCGGTCAACAAGCAGGGCTGGCCCAAGGTGGCCGATTGCCGCGGCCGGGTCTTCTTTATCCTGCATGACGACGGTCGCAAGCGAGAGCTGTACAGTGCTGGGCACCCCTCGCAGCGCGGCCGTGCGATGTTTGTCCGTTCTGACGACAGCCGCGAGGATTGTGCCACGATGGTGATGGATAGTCCCAACGACGCGAAAATCCCCAAGATGGTCGAGCGCGGCTACTTCGTCCGCACGCGGGCCGATAGTGGGCTAAAGCCTGACGCGCCGGGCAAGCCCTCGAAGCGAGACAAAGGCTTTGCCAGCGGCGCCCACATCATCAGCACCGACTTTCCGGCAGGCGAGCCCCACGGCGAAACCGGCTACACGGTCCAATTCGCCGATCAAGCGCCAGCCCGCGTGAACCCCATCAACGGACCGGAAGCGCTACGCGGCAAAACGGTCGCCAAGTAGAGATCTTCCTTTTGCGCGTGCCACTGGCTTTGCCAGCGCCGAATGGTCTGACGATCATCCATCTTCGTACAACTCAATTTCGGATTTACAACATGACTCCTCGTTCGATTCTGTTCTTACTCGCAAGTCTGCTCATGCTCGTTGCAGGCTCGACCGAAGTTGCAAGTGCTCGTCAGCCCAACATCGTGATCATTCTGGCAGACGATTTGGGGTACGCCGACCTTGGCTTTCAGGGATGCAAAGATATTCCGACGCCTCACTTGGATCGGCTGGCCGCGGCCGGCACGCGCTGCACCAATGGCTACGTCAGCGGGCCCTATTGCAGCCCCACTCGCGCCGGACTGCTGACCGGTCGTTACCAGCAGCGGTTTGGGCACGAGTTCAATCCCGGCGCCAATGGCGCAGGTTTGCCGCTTTCGGAAACGACGATCGCCGATCGTTTGAAAAAGGCCGGCTACGCGACCGGGCTGGTTGGCAAATGGCATCTCGGTGGCTCGCCAAAGTTTCATCCCAACAGACGCGGCTTTGACGAGTTCTTTGGCTTCTTGGGCGGAGCGCACGCCTACTTTGCCGAGCGCGGCGCACCGATCCTGCGTAACGACACGGTCGTCGATGAGCGCGAATACCTGACCGACGCGTTCGGCCGCGAGGCGGTCGCCTACATTGATCGTCACAAGGACCATCCGTTCTTTCTTTACCTGGCGTTCAACGCGGTCCACACGCCCATGCAAGCCACGGATGCGCGGCTAAAGCGATTCGAAAAGATCGAGAACACTCAGCGCCGCACATACGCCGCCATGACCTCGGCGATGGATGACGCCGTGGGGCAGGTGCTGGAAAAACTCAAGTCGACCGGCCTCGACGACGAGACGCTGGTGTTCTTCTTCGCCGACAACGGCGGGCCGACGATGCCGACGACCACGATCAACGGTTCGATCAACGCGCCACTGCGCGGGTCGAAGCGGACGACGCTCGAAGGTGGCATCCATGTGCCATTCGTTGTGCGCTGGCCCGGCAAAGTTCCGGCCGGGAAGACCTACGATGGCTCACTGATTCAATTGGATATTCTCCCGACGGCGCTGGCCGCGGCGGGTGTGAAGACCGATCCCCAGTGGAAGCTCGACGGCGTTGATCTCCTGCCCTTCTTACGCGGCGAGGCAAAAGGCGCCCCGCACGACACGCTGTATTGGCGGTTCGGAACGCAAATGGCCATTCGCCACGGCGACTCGAAGCTGGTTCGCTACGATTCGACGGCCGATGGACTGGAGGGGCGCCGCGCGACTGACGCTCGTCTCTACAACCTGGCCGCCGACATCGGCGAATCGAAGGACCTGGCCGCGGCCGAGCCTGCCAAGCTGAAAGAGCTGCAAGCCGCCTGGGACAAGTGGAACGCCGAGTTGGCGCCGCCGCTGTGGGGCGGAGGCAATCGCGCCACGGCCGATTGAATTGCTCGCCGGTAGGATCAAGAGGCACAAATGGCAAAACAACCGGACTACGAAAAGTCGCTGAATGACGCCGCCCAGCAACTGAGACAGGCGCGCAAGATTGTGGTGTTTACTGGCGCGGGCGTTTCGGCCGAAAGCGGCATCGGCACGTTTCGCGACGACGACGGACTTTGGACTCGCTTTCCGCCGGAGCAGTTTGCCAACTGGGAAAGCCTGTTGCAGATTGCCATGCGCACGCCGGCCCGCGCGGCGCAGTTCTTTGTCGCGCTGATGCAGCCCATGCTCGCAGCGCAACCGAACGCCGGGCATCGGGCGATCGCCAGCCTGGAATCACGCGCGCTGGTGACCGTGATCACGCAGAATATCGACGCACTGCACGAAGCAGCCGGCAGCCGCGCCGTGCAGGCCGTGCATGGATCGCTGTACGAGACGATGTATCTCGATGGCGCCGAGCGCGGACCGGTCGCCCGCGATGTGGTCTCGTCGGTCGTTGCAGCGCTCGGCCCGCTTTGTCAGGAACCGGTTGCTTTCGAGCAGTTGATCGCGGCCGTGGAACCGCTGATGGGCGCCGACGAGCGCGGTCCGTATCGGCCCAAGATCGTGCTATTCGGTGACCAACTGGCCGAGCCGGAATGGATGCTTGCGCAAGAGGCGGCCAGCGAGTGCGAATGCATGATCTCCGTCGGCACGTCAGGCACGGTCTACCCGGCGGCCGACTTGCCGAACATGGCGCGAGCAGCCGGCGCCAAAGTGATCGGCATTGATCCGCAGCCTGTCGACGCAGACATTTGGCTCGCAGGCGCGGCGGGGACAGTGTTGCCCGCGCTCGTTGCCGCGGCGTACGCCTAGCGCAACGTTATTGACCCGAAACACTCAGCGCGAAGCAACCGAGGGTTCTTCATCCGGCCACAAAGAACCGGAGGGCTCGCGCCGAGGCCTTGTTCGCTTTTTGCGGTGGCGCACGCCAAGGCAGTTCATTACGAGTGCCATGATCTCCTCTGTGTTCTCTGTGTCTCGGTGTTTCAACGGTAATTAGGAGGATGAAACACAGAGTCACAGAGACCACAGAGAATTACAAGAAGCGGAGGCTCGCGCCCTGTGTGCCGGTCCCTGGGGATCGAGCACGATTCGTTTCTCGCCCGCTCCGTAGTCATCACGCTCCGCGTGATGGTCTTTGTCGTGCTCATCTTCCGTCGTGTCGTAGTGCCGTTGTGGTTATTCCAATGAAGTTCGGCAAGACGAACGGATCACGAAAACACGAAAGCACGAAAAGAACCCGCGGCTGGTTGTAGACCGCGTGGACGTTTGCGCGAGCGCGTAGGGTACGCACTCCGTGCGTACCGGAGCCATGCATTCCATTCAAGATCGCGCGCATCGCGAGACGCATTACGGTACGCACGGAGTGCGTACCCTACGGATTCACGCCGCGCGTCGGTGATAGAGTCCGCTCAATCCGGCACGACGTGGATCGCGGTTGCTTTGATCAGCGCGTAGACTTCATCACCCGTTTGGAGCGACAATTCTTCGCAGGCTGGGCGTGTGATCGTGGCGGCAAGCTGCAGCCCGCAGTCGATCATCACGCGTGCAACGGGGCCTTCGAGACTGATCGAGACGACGCGGCCGCGTAGTCGATTGCGGATGCTGCTGGCGTCTTCGGCCGCGCGAGTGAGCACGACATCTTCGCCCCGGATGCAAACCAAAACGCGATCGGGCGATCGTTCATCGGCAGCGGCCCAGAGTGTCGTTGCGTTGACGGCGATCTTCGCCATGCCGGCTTGCCGCTCGACGATCTGCCCAGGCACGACCGTCTCGACGCCAACGATTTTCGCGACGGTTTCATCGGCGGGCCGGGCGAAGACTTCGGCCAGCGGCCCTTGCTGCAAGATGCGTCCTTGGTCGAGGACCACGATCCGGTCTCCAAGCGCCATGGCGTCGTCGCGGTCGTGCGTGACCATCAACGTCGGGGCGGCGCACTGCTTCAGCCAGCGCCGCAACTGGCTGCGCACATTTTGCCGCAGCGTGTGGTCGAGCGCCGAGAGTGGCTCGTCGAGGAGCAACAACTTCGGGCGGCAGGCGATCGCCCTGGCCAGCGCCACACGCTGCTGTTGGCCGCCTGAGAGCTCGCGCGGCAGGCGATTGTGCAACCCGGACAGCTCGAATTGTTCGATGAGCGACTCCACGCGCGCCGCTGCCTCGCTCCGTTCGCCAGGGACGCCGTAGGCGATATTCTGCGCAACGTTGCGATGAGGAAAGAGCGCGTATTGTTGAAACAGGTAGCCAACGCCTCGTTGTTGCGGCGGCAAGTTCACCGCTTTGGCCGCGTTGAACCAGACGTCCGCTCCGAATCGAATCTCGCCGTGTTCCGGTCGTTCGAGGCCGGCCAGGCAGCGCAGGATGGTTGTCTTGCCCGAGCCCGAAGGTCCGAACAGCACCGTGACCGAAAAGCCTTCGGCCGGCGCCCGCAACTCCGCCTGCACGCGAGCGCCGCCGCGGTACTGCTTATCAAAAGAGGCGACGAGTTCGTTCATCGGGCGCGGGCTCTGCCTTGGTTCAGCCCGTAGGTGATTCCCAGGACGACAAACGAAAACAGCAGCAGCGCCACGGCCGTGGTGTTCGCTCGCGCGTAGTCCATCGACTGCACGTCGTCGTAGATCGTAATGCTGAGCGTGCGGGTTACGCCGCGGATGTTGCCGCCAACCATCAACACCACGCCGAACTCGCCGACGGTGTGCGCAAACGTCAAGACCAACCCAGTGACAATCCCCGGCCAGGCGAGCGGCGCCGTGACGGACCAGAATGTTTTCCAGCGCGAAACCCCCAGGCACCAAGACGCTTCGATCAAACTGGGATCAACGGCCGACAGTGCCGTTTCAAAGGGGCGCACCGCAAACGGGATGTTGCAGATGATCGAGGCCAGCAATATGCCGAAGAACGAAAACGGCAGCATCTCGCCTGTCAGTCGTTCGAAGGTTTGACCAATCAACCCGCGCGGGCCGGCAAATTGCAGGAAATAGAAGCCGAGCACCGTGGGCGGTAGCACTAGCGGCAACGCAACCGCGGCCTCGATCAAAAAGCGTCCGCGCCAGCGCGTGCGAGACAGCCACACTGCCAGCGGCAAGCCGAGCGCGAACAACACGGCAGTCGTGGCGCCGGCCAGCTTGCACGTCAACCAGGCGGCGTTCCAGTCCAACGTCATGCTCCTGGCAGGTTGAAGCCGAAGTTGGTCAGAATCTGCCGCCCGGCTGGGCTGATCAGAAACGCGCGAAACTTCTCGGCCGCCGCGCTATCTTTCGCGTCAGATAGAATGACGCCCCCTTGCTCCAGCCGTGGAAAGGCGTCGGCCGGGACGATCCAAAAAACTCCCTTGTCGCGCATGGCCGGGGCCACGGCCAAAGACAGGGCGATCAGTCCCACATCGGCCACGCCAGACTCAACGTACTGGGCCGTCTCGGCAATGTTGCCTCCTTCGACCAGTCGATCCTGGATCGTGTCGTACACGCCCAGGCTCTTGAGCGCCGCCTCGGCCGCGCGACCATACGGCGCGGTCTTGGGGTTGGCGATGGCGATCTTGCGGACCTTCGGATCGGTCACGGCCTGAATGCCGAGCTTCTCGACGTCGATGCCGGAAAACTTGCTGGTCCAAAGCACAAGCTCGCCGTAGGCGTAGAGGAACTCCGTGTCGGCAACAGCTAGTTGTTGCTCGATCAGCTTGCGTGGGTAGGTGATGTCGGCCGAAAGAAACACATCAAACGGCGCGTGGTTCGTCAATTGTTCGAACAGCACGCCCGAGGCGCCGAAGGTCGGCTCGATGTGAATCGTCGGCGCGTCCTTTTTGAACGCCGCAATCACATCGCCGAGCGCAAACTTCAGATCCGACGCCGCGGCGACCCGAACGACGCTTCGCTCAGTAGCCTTTGGGGTACTGTCGGCAGGTTGCTTCGCTTCGCAACCGGCGGAGACAAAGGCGAGCGCCATGGCGATCGCCGTCAGGCATCGCGACCACTTTGCGAGTTGAGTGGTCAACAGACTGTATTCGATTCGCGGCATCTCAGGCGTTTCATCAGAGCGTCTTGGTCCGCGTGGCTCTCGGCGAGCAAGAATACGAGCTGCGGCGGAAATGGCGTGGCGAGAGACGGCCTGCATTTTGGCGGAAAGAAGTTGTCGCCACAAGTTGGCGAAGCACGGTCGAAGTTGTTGGAAAACGCGCGAAACATCGACGTTTTACCGTTTGCCGGCCGGCGGTGCGTCGTTCTGTTTGGCAGGTCCTTCCAAGCGTGGGCCGCCTGCCGGCGCCGGAAATGGCGCTGGGACATTCTCGGCCGGCAGTCCATCGTGGCCGGCCGGAAGTGGCTCGGGCTGCGGCGGACCCGCGTGCGGCGGCTCGATGCCACCCAGAAAGTAGCGCCAGCCGCCACCGAGCGAACGATAAACATCGATGAGCCGGAGCGCGATGTCACCCTGAGTGACGGCCAATTGGTCCTGCTGCTGCACGAGCGTCGTCTGGGCGTTGAAGACGCGATTGAAATCTGTCACGCCCCCCTGATATTGCAACAACACTAGTTCCACGGCGCGACGCGCCTCGGCCACACTCTGCGAGAGGCTGCGGGCCTGTAGTTGCGATTGCAAGAACGCCACGAGCGAGTCTTCCACTTCTCGCCCGGCGACGAGGACCGACTGTTGATATTCGAGCGCCTCGCGCTCGAGGCGGATATCTTGCGTGGCGATGTTATTGGCAATCCGACCGTAATTCAGAATGTTCCATTGCACTTGCGGCATGATGAACGCCGTGAAGCTGTCAGTGCGGAACACACTGCGAAAGTCGTTGGCGACGAAGCCCAGGAAACCGTTAAGCGACAGCCGCGGATACAGGTCAGACTCAGCCACACCGATCTGCGCGCTCTGGGCGGCGACTTCGCGCTCGGCGCGGCGCACATCGGGCCGCCGGCGCAACAGATCTGCCGGAATGCCGAGCGCCACTTCGGCCGGCGCGCGCGGGATGGGGCCCCGGTTCAAGTCGTTGGCCAGGTCGATCACCGGCATGCCCAGCAGCACGCACAGTTGATTTGCCGACTGCCGGCGGCCGGTCACCAGCGGCGGAATCAAGGCCTCGGTCTGCGCCAGGTTCGTGCGCGCTTGGCGCACGTCGAGTTCGCTGGCGGCGCCGTTTTTGAAACGCTGCTCGGCCAGCTCGGTCGATCCCTTTTGGATCTCCAGGTTGTGCCGCGCGAACGCCAGCCGCTGCTCGAAGGTGCGCAACTGGACGTAGCTGGTGGCGACTTCGGAGAGCAACAACACCAGCGTCTCGCCGTAGCCTTCAATCGTCGCGTCGACTTGCGCATTCGTCGATTCGATCGTGCGGCGGTAGCGGCCCCAGAAGTCGAGTTCCCACGAGGCGTTGAAGCCGGTCGCCCAGACGCTGAACGTGCTTGGCAGCGGCAGGTTCAGGTTCTTGCTGACCTGGCCATGCACGTAACTGGCGCCCGCGGCTTGTGATTGCGGGAACAGGTTGCCAATGGCAATGCCGCGCTGGGCGCGGGCTTCGAGGATGCGCGTGCCGGCGACGCGCAGGTCGAGATTCTGCCGTCGAGCCGTTTCGACCAGCCCGTTGAGCGTGGGGTCGTTGAAGACGGTCCACCAAGAACAATCGGCCGCTGGCGCCGAGATTACGCGCGGGTCGGCGCCGTCGATCCAGGCCGGAGACGACGCTGCCGGCGGACGTGCGTAATTCGGGCCGACCTTAAATCCGTTATGCCACCACTGCCGCAGGCTCGTGCAGCCGCACAGGGTCATGAGTCCAACCAACACGAGCGCAAAGAGCAGCCCTTGCCGCGCGGCGCCGACGCGCGTGCGCGGAACTGTCGGCAGTGCGACATCCGAGGGCTCGAACATTGGTTGACTCAGGGGTAGGACCGCCGCCGAGACAAACCGCGATTGCGCGCTGCAGTCGACTCGGCGAACTCGGTGGGGCGGAAAACTGGCAGGGAGTGTTGTGGGAACGATTACGATCGGCGCCCGTCGCCGCCACGACGGTGGATGGCGCCTCACTGAATTTTTCGACACAGCGTCGCAGGCGCCATGAATGCGATTGCTTTCACAGCCAGCGCTACCACAGAGGGCGCAGCTTAACGATGCAGTCGTGCAGTGCTAGCACTGCTGTCATGGTCATTCACAAGAATGTGGATGCATCGAAAAACGCCGTAGGTCACGCACCCCGTGCGTGACAAGATGCGATGGAAAGCCCTCCAGTGTCACGCACGGCATGAGAAGGGGGAGTCGATTGCGATTCCTGTCACGCACGGAGCGCGTGTACACGAGGGGCGCCGTCGTCGGCAACCGGATCATTCCATGCGATGGCGGAACAACCACGCGGCGCTCGAGAGTGTGATCACGGCGATCACCGCCATTGGCCAGACGTTGGCGAAGATCACATCGGCTGGAGCGTTCTTCAGAAACAGCCCCTTCACGATCACAATGTAATACCGAACAGGATTCGCCAGCGTCAGGTATTGCAGCCAGTCTGGCATGTTCTCGATCGGGCTGGCAAAGCCGGAGAGCGACATGGCCGGTACCATGAAGACGAACGCGCCTAGGATCGCCTGTTGCTGCGTCTTCGCGAGCGACGAGACGAACAGACCGACGCCGATGATCGAAAACAAGTAGACGGCCATACTCACATACAACAGCCAGACAGAGCCAAGGAACGGCACACGAAACACAAACACGCCGATCAGCACCATGTTCGTCGCCTGCGCCATGCCGATCACAAACGCCGGAACGGTTTTACCGACGATGATCTCCAGCGGGCCCAACGGCGAGACCATCAACTGCTCGAACGTGCCTAGCTCCCGCTCGCGGGCGACCGAGAGGGCCGTTACCAACAGGCCCATCGATGTCGTGAGAATCGCCACCAGGCTGGGGACAGTGTTCCAGGTGGTCAACTGGTTGGGGTTGAACCAGATTCGGCCGACAACCGCCGTGGCCGATATCGGGACACGCTCCTGCTGCAATAACTGCGAGTTGAACTGCCCAACGATCGCCGTGGCGTAACCGGCCACGATCTGGGCGGCGTTCGAGCGGCGACCATCGAGCAACAGTTGCAAGCTCGCCGGTTCGCGCGCCGCCAGCCGTCGCGAGAAATCGCTCTGGATCGAAACGACCATCAACGCGCGGCGCGAGTCGATCGCGCCGGCAATCTGCCGCTCGTCGGTGAGAAAATCGATCTTCGAGAAGTTCGGCGAGCCTTCGAACATCGATACCAGGTCACGACCGCTGGTTCCCCAATCCTGGTTCAGCACGGCGATATTGACGTCTTTCACTTCCTGCGTGGCCGCGAACGAGAAAATCAGCATCTGAAAGATCGGCGGACCGACGATGATCGCGCGGCTTTTCGGATCGCGCCATAGCGCGAGGAATTCCTTGATGATCAATGTCCGAATGCGATGCCACACGTTTTGGGTCACTCCAATCGCATGCGGGTGTTGCGCACCAGCAGCGTCAACAGCACGGTCGAGATTGCCACGAGCGCCAGCGTCGCCGGACCCAGCACCGACCAGACGTCGCCGGCCAGAAACAGCGTTTGCAGGCTAGAAACAAAATAGCGGGCCGGCATCAGGTACGTAATCAACCGGATCGGCCGGGGCATGGCGTCGATCTCGAAGATAAAGCCTGATAGCTCGAACGCCGGCAAGAACGCCGTTAGCAGCGCGGCCTGGCTGGCGGCGAACTGATTGCGAGTAATCGTCGAGATCAACAGTCCTAGTGAGAGCATCGCGATCAGAAACGTCGACGACACTACGAGTAGCGCAAAGACCGACCCTCGATAGGGAACATGAAACACCTGCACAGCCGTGACGACCGAGATCCCCATCGCGGCCATGCCCAACACGTAGTAGGGGATCAGCTTGCCGAGCAGGAACTCCGAACGACCCATGGGCGTGGCCATCAGCGCTTCGATCGTTCCGCGTTCCCATTCGCGGGCCACGACGAGCGCCGTCAGCAGCGTGCCGATTAAGGTCATGATGATCGCCACGGAACCGGGGATGAGAAAGTTCTGGCTGCGCACGTCGGGGTTGAACCAATAGCGCGGATCGATCACCACGGTTCCGATCGTCTGCCGGGGCGCGACGGTTCCTCGGCGTTCGATCGAGGCGATGTCGAGCCAGTTGGCCCAGACTCCCTGCACGTAATTGAAAACCAGCCCGGCGGTGTTTGGATCGCTGCCATCAACGATCACTTGGATCGGCGCCGTTTCGCCGCGCGCGATCCGGTCGGCAAAGTCGTCGGCGATCACGACGACTCCTTTGACGGTCCCGGCCACCAGGCGATCTTCGACATTCGCGCGATGATGCGTCACCACGACGTCGAAGTAGGGCGAATTGCGAAACGAGGCCAGCATCGTCTCGGCCTCGGGTGTCGAACGCTCAATGACCAGGGCCAGCGGGATCCGTCGCAGGTCGAGCGTGACGCCGTAGCCGTAGATGAACAACAACAACAGCGGCATCACGCCGGCAATCAGGTAGCTGCTGGCGTCGCGGCGAACTTGCAGTATTTCTTTGCGCACCAGTCCGATGACGCGGCGAAGCCAAGCGCGCTGTTTGCTTTCTTGTGCCATCAGGATGCCACCGGTTGGCGGTCGTAGGCTTCAACCAATTCGATAAACGCGTCTTCGAGCGTCGGCTCCAGGCGGTCGGCCGTTTGGACAGATTCTTTTAGCGAGTCGGGCGAGCCTTCGGCGATCATGTGTCCCTGATAGACCAGGCCGATCCGGTCGCAATACTCGGCCTCGTCCAAGAAGTGCGTGGTTACCATCACCGTGACGCCATGCTCAACCATGGCGTTGATGTGCGACCAAAATTCTCGCCGCGTGATCGGGTCGACGCCAGACGTTGGCTCGTCGAGGAACAGCACCGCAGGGTCGTGCATCAGCGCGCAGGCCAGGGCCAGCCGCTGCTTGAATCCTAGTGGAATGGTCCCAGCGTCATGATCCAATAGCGGGCCGAGCTTGAACGTCTCGACCATGCGGGCAATCGCGACTTGCTGCGCGGCGCCGGCCAGTCCGTACACGCCCGAGAAAAAGCGCAAGTTCTGCCGGACGCTCAGGTCGCCGTAGAGCGAGAACTTTTGGGCCATGTAGCCCAGTCGGCGGCGGGCTGCGCCCCCGGCTCGATAAAGATCGTAGCCGGCGACCTTTGCCGCGCCGGACGTGGGGCGCAACAGTCCGCACATCATTTTGAAGGTGGTCGACTTGCCGGCGCCGTTGGGTCCCAACAGTCCAAAAATTTCACCCCGGCCGATGCGAAACGAGATATTGTCCGCGGCCGTAAAATCGCCGAAGCGTTTCGTCAAATTGCGGGCTTCGACCACGGTCTCTTGCGAGGGAAGCCGCCGCTCGCAGTTGCTTGCCAGGGCCGATTCTCCCTTCGGCGCGCCGCCGAGCAGATCGACGAACGCGTCTTCAAAGCTTGGCGTGGCTGCCGTGAGCTTTGCCTGATCGACGCCCCAGTCGGCCAGTCGCGGCGGTTTGCCAACCTCGGTCATCACCAGCCGGACACTGCTCCCCTGGATCACGCCATCGACGACCGAGGGTTCTTCGAGCGCGCGGGTCAGCACCTGGCGACGGCGGTCGCCAAGATTTTCGATCAGATAGGTGCGATCGGCCACGCGCGCGGTTAGTTCTTTCGGCGGCCCCTGGTAAATGGCCCGCCCTTCGTTGAGGAGCACGACGGTTGCGCAGCGTTCGGCTTCATCGAGATAGGCCGTGCTCCAGACAACGCCGATCCCTTGATCGACCAGGTCGTAAACCATTTGCCACAATTCGCGGCGCGAAATGGGATCAACGCCGACGCTTGGCTCATCGAGTAGCAATAGCCGCGGCGTTTGGATCAGCGAACAAGCCAGCCCCAGCTTTTGCTTCATGCCGCCGGAGAGCTTTCCGGCCAATCGATCCGTAAACGGGCCGAGTGCCGTGAAACCAAGCAGGCGGTCATAGGCGTCACGGCGCTGTCGCCCAATCACGCCGCGCAGATCGGAATAGAGGTCGAGGTTTTCTTGCACCGTCAGATCTTCGTACAGGCCGAAACGCTGCGGCATGTAGCTCAGTGATTGGCGGACCGGCGCCAGATCGCCCGTCGTGTCGTGGCCGCAAATCGTGACGCGTCCTTCTTCGGGCGTCATCAGCGCCGCCAACAGTCGCATTAAGGTTGTCTTGCCGGCGCCATCGGGACCGACGAGGCCGGTCACTTCGCCTGGCCTGATTTGCAGATTCAGATGGTCGATCGCCGGCGGCGCCTGCCGGCCGAAACGCTTGACGATCCCCTCGACCACCACCAGCGCGTCATCGGCCATGGCTTATTCCCGGTCGTCGAGATCCAAAGTGACGGTGACTGGCATCCCTTGGCGCAGACCGTTGTCGGGATTGTCGACCAACACCCGCAGGCGATACACGAGGTTCGTCCGCAGCTCGCGCGTCTCGACCGTTTTCGGCGTGAACTCGGCCGTGGGCGAAATGAAACCGATCTTGCCACTGTAGAGCTTGTCGGGCGCTGAATCGGTTCTTACATGCGCCGTCATACCGGGGTGGATGCGACCTAGATCCTGCTCGTTGACATACGTCCGCACCCAGACGGGCGTGGAGAGCGTAAGCGTAAAGACGGTTTCGCCCGGCGCGACAATGGCGCCCTTCTCGCGAGCGCGCGTGAGAATGACGCCGTCGCTGGGGGCGATCAACTGCGCGTCTGCCAGGCGACGCTCGATCTGCACAATCGTGGCGTCTTCGGCGGCCAACTGCGCGCGGGCCTGATCGATGTCTTCAGCCCTTGGACCGGTCACGGCCATCCGCTCGTTTTCTTCGGCCACGCTCAGTCGCGCGAGGGTTTCATCGAGTTTTGCTTTCGCCTGATCGAACGATTCTCGACTGACAGCGCCCGGCGAAACGAGCCGCTCAGCACGATCGTAATCTTGCTGCGCCCGGGCTAGCGTTGCGCGTTGTTCGGCCACTTGCGCCTTGGCCGAAGCAATCTCCTCCGGACGAGAGCCATGTTCGAGTCGGGCCAGCGTGGCGGCCGTGCCGTCGCGCCGCGCGCGCGAGACGGCCAGATCGTCCTTGAAGTACTGCGTGTCGAGCGTGGCGATCACGTCGCCCGCCTTGACGGTGTCGCCCTCGTCGACCGCCAGCGATTCGATCCGACCATCAACCTTGAAGGCCAGATTGACCTGCCGGACGTCGATATTTCCTTCGAGGGTGAGATGCTGAGCGTCTTCGGCTGGGTTTTCTGCGCGATACCAGGCGTAGGCGAGTCCGGCTGCGATCAAGATCGTCCCCACGGCGACGACCGGAACGAGTGGCGAACGGCGACGCGGCGCGGCCTCGGGCTGGGGTTTTGTCTGCCGGACGGGGGGATCCTGTTTCGCGGTCGACATTGTCTGACGCCAGGAGTGTGTGCGATGCCCAGTTACGCCATGCCCAATTGCGCGCGGCGCGCAAACATGCGTTCTCTTGCAGTTATACTGCCGCGCGGCGGCTGGCTGAACCTCAAATCGTGGCGGCCAGTTACGGCGCAAGCACCCGCAGGACGCATCTGCCAGAATGATGGCAATTCGACCTGGAAGGGACCCTGTCCCTCTGGCTTGAACTCAGTACCAGAGTTGCTTGTCGACCAGATTTCGCAATGGCTCGCCGCGCACGAAGCGGCCGACGTTGTCGAGCATGACGTGCAGGTGCCGCTCGGCGATGTGCGTTGAATAGCCGGCGACGTGCGGCGTAATGATCACGTTTTCCATTCGCCACAGCGGGTGATTCGCCGGCAGGGGCTCGGTCTCAAAGACGTCGAGACCGGCGCCGGCGATCGTTTTATCGGCCAGCGCTTGTGCGAGATCGGCCAGCTTGACGATCGCGCCGCGTCCGATGTTGATCAACAACGCCGACCGCTTCATTTGCGCAAACCGTTCCTGGCAAAACAACCCGGCCGTCTCGGGCGTGTGGGGCGCCGCGATGATTACGAAGTCGCTCTCGGCAAGCAACAAAGGGAGTTGCTCTGTCGGCCAGATTTGCTCGACTCCGGGCACGGTCTGCGCAGGTTGCGGATCGACCGCGACGATGCGCATTTCGAACGCGGCCGCGCGCTTGGCGATCCCGCGACCGATCTCGCCGAGCCCGACGATGCCAAGCGTGCTGCCTGCCAGATGGCGATGGGCGCGGTCGATGCCGTTCGTCGTGCCGGGCCCCGAGATAAAGTCGCTCCGCTCATTCTCGCCACCGGCTGGCGACCAGACGGCTGATTGCTGCTGGCGAATGTAGCGCGGAAACTCACGGCAGAGCGCAATCAACAGCCCAAACGCGTGCTCGGCGACGACGTCCGAGTACAATCCGCGCATGTTGGTCAGCGAGCAAGGGTGCGCGGCCAACTCGGCAAAGATGTAATGCTCCAGGCTCGCCGTGGGGGCTTGCACCCAGCGCAGGCGCCCGGCGGCCGACAACAATTCGGGCGTGATCTTGCCGAAAAACGCGTCGGCGTCGACGATCTCGCGCAGCGCCTCTGTGGCGTCACTCGGTGAGACGACCGCCATGGGCGCCGCGGCGCGCTCGATCTTTGAGCGGCGCTCTTCGTCGTTCGGTGGAAAGATCACAAGCTTCACAGTCGTTCCTCTTTTGGCGCCCTTCCAGAGACGGCCGGGTTGCCTATCTGCGCCACGTAAAACGGTCGCGAACCTCGGGGTTCACCAATGACTCGGCAGGCCAGCGCCCTTCGTAAAGGTCGATAATGCATTGCGTGGCGTCGATGGCCATGTCACGAATCGCCAGCGTGTCCGCCCCGGCGGTGTGCGACGTGATCACGACATTGGGAAGCGAAAACAGCGGATGGTTCGCTGGCGGAGGCTCTGCTACCATGACATCGAGCCCGGCCCCGGCCAAATGCCCACTGCGCAGCGCCTCGGCCAGGTCCTCTTCCACCACCAGCTTGCCGCGGGCTGTGTTGATGAGGATACTCCCGGCGCGCATGCGGCCGAGCGTGTCGCGATTGATCATTCCGCGCGTCGAGTCGTTCATTGGCGCGTGAAGCGAAACGAAGTCCGCCTCGGCCAGCAGTTGATCGAACGAGACCAGGCGGATGCCAAGCTCCCGACTGGCAGCTTCTGTCAGCACTGGGTCGCAAGCGATGACGTTCATCTGCAGGGCCTGGGCGCGAACGGCAAAGCTGCGGCCAATTCGGCCCAGCCCGACGAGCCCTAGCGTTTTGCCGCGTAGCGGAATCAGCCGCGGCTTGGGCCACTGTCCGCTACGGACCTCGCGATCGTTCTGCGAAATTGTCCGAGCCACGGCCAGCAACAAGGCGAGTGCGTGCTCGGCCACTCCCTGGTGGTTGGCGTTCGGCGTGATTGTCACCGCTACGCCGTGCCGCGTGGCGCTTGGGATATCGACCAGATCAAAGCCAACGCCGGCGCGCGCAATCACGCGCAAGTTGGGGAGTTGCTCAAGCACTTCGTCGCAATAGAGATCGCCGCCGGCCAGCACGGCTTCGACGTTCTTTAGCGCAGCGACGGCCGCTTCGACCGTCGACAGCTCCGGATGCTCGGGATAGACAACGTCCAAACCGGCGCGAGCCAGCATGTCGAGATGAGGTCCCGGTGTCCGAAACACGGAGTTCGTTGTGATCATGACAAGTGGCATGCGAGCAAGAATCTCCATCGTCGAAGGATCGTCGTCGCGGTTGTTTCCCTGCCACGTATTTAACAGCCGAACGCTCGAAAGTCACCTGGCCAACACCGCCACCGCTTTCGGCGGAGCCGGAATCAGCGGCGCCCGCGAACCCTGCACAGCGGAAATGGACACAAGAAACGCGATCCACGTGAGAGGCCGCAATGATGCGGCCGATCAGAGACGCACTCGGTCGCGGCCCAATGGGCGTCCACCGGCGTCGTCGATAGTGACAGGAGACAAACGGACCTGGCCCTGCGCCGTTCGCGGTCGAATCGATCGACCGCACTTCGTCGATTTGGGCGGAGGCTAGCTCGGCTCACGGAGAGCGAACTTCCGGCTCAGGCGCGCGAGCGGCGTTTCATGTAAAGCGCCAACGCCGCAGCGGCGGCGAGTGCCGCCGGGACGATTGTGGCTGGTTCGGGGACGACGGTCAGAACGCCGGACATTCCATACAGCAGAAATTCGCGCTCGCTGCCGTATGAGCCATAGCTCGCGAAGACCCATTCGTTGTCGCTGTAGTCCCCTTCGCCCCATGACGGAAACTCTGTCCCCATCGGATGGTCGGCGATGCCGGTCGTTCGGGTGCCGGTCCAGACGATTTGCAGGCCCGGCGGTGGCGGTTCGCCGTGCTGATTATAAAAGATGGCGTTGGCAATCGATCCGTCCCACAGATCAGCGTTCGATGTCGCCACGAGCTGACCTGCCAGGTTGTAGATGGGCACTCCCATCGACGCGGGATTGGTCCCGGTGTTATCGCGAGCATCCACGGTGCTGGTGCTGGCGATGGCGTTCCAGGTGGTTCCGAGGGCCGAGAGCGCAGGCTCGGTATCTGCCGACATCGCGACAAGGTTGTTGTATGTCGTGACGTCGCTCGAAAAACCCGTCGTCGCCGTATCCGTTGCAAAGACGAGGCGATAAGACGATCCTGCCGCCAAGCCCGGCGGAACGACAACAGGGGCGGCGAACCCGACAAGAGACGTCGAAGATATAACGCCAAAGAAACCGAGTGCGATCAATAGCCGAATCATTGGTAAGAACCTCACTGCTGACAGAAACCTAGACAACTACCCACAAGGGAGAGGGACGTCGAATTGGTGCTGTCAGTAGCCTCCCTACCATGCAATTCACTGGCCCGGCTTAAGTGGCCTTACTCATCCAAATTAACAGCGAGAGCCGATCGGTCAAGGACTTTGCATTCGAAGAGACCGGCGTTGCAAACAGCGGACCGTTCGCGAGGGCGGGTCATCATATTCCGCCACCACATAGGGGCGCGCTACGATGGATTATCCCCCGTTCGCATTACACAATGGAGGCCCCTGTTCATTGCAGCACGCAATGCTGAGGTCGCAGGACCCATAGACGCCCGCGGCATGTGTCTGATCAGAGAACCCAGATAGGGTTTTCCATTCGTTTGCAATCACGCGCACTGGTGGCAACCAAGCCACGCTGGGCGATAACCCGACACACCTGCCGCTGCGCTCATGGCCGTCGCGCCCGACTTTGCCGCCAACGGAATTGGCAAGCGTCTACTTAAGAGGGCCGCTTTCGGAGATTTCGGCGACCGATGGCAAGCGTGCAGGCGGCGCCGAGGAAGGTAAGGGCCCAGGTCGAGGGCTCCGGGACGGCCGTCATGGTCGATGCGCCAGCGCCAGCGCCGGCGCCTTGGCCGACTTGCTCTAACCAATGATTCGCGGCCAGGGTGATGTCCTGGATATCCACGATGCCATCATCGTTGGCGTCGCCCGCGGGACCAGTCGATAGCCAGTAATTGGCGATTACCGTCAAATCCTGGATGTCGACGACCCCGTCCAGATTGACGTCTCCATCGATCGCCGAGCGAGCTTCGAGCACGAGGCTGTTGCCCACGTAACTGGGATGCAGAATCGCATTGCCGAGATCGAGGCCTACGTAGTTGTCGAAATCGCCAACACGGGAGCCGAAGACCAGAACGGTGAATTTCTCGTTCAAAGTCGGCTGAAAACCGTCGATCGTGCCCACACTGAACGCGCCAGCCAGCGTGGCGACATTGCTGATCGCAACCTGGTCGTACCCGCCGATGCCAGGCGAGCTTCCACCCAGTTCGATTTGCATCCCCGCGGTCGCTGCCTGCTGGTAGGAGCCATAGATCGTCGTTAATCCGGCGGCAGCGTCGGCCCCAGGCGCTAGCAGGCCCACGCCATTGTTGAGCAGGCTGAATGGCGTCACAGGGGCGCCGAACGTCTGCACGTGCAATGTTCCGGCGTTCCAATTGAAGGCGCCGGTCCCGGCGCCCATGGTAATCGATTGCGCGGTGAGCGCTCCGCCATTGAAGTTGAATGTTCCGCTGCCTGTTCCCTGGCCGAGCACGATGCTGGTCGCGTCGATCTGATTGTTCGTTGCGCCGGTGGTAAAGACGCCCACCCCTGTTCCGGCGCCACCGCCTGATTTTTCGCCGATGACCACACTGCCCAAAAAGGCTTGCGTGACACCGCCGGTAAGGTCGAATGTGCTCGTTGCCGCGAGGGCTGAATTGGCCGTGTTGCGTCCGATCGATAGATCGACGCGACTGTCCGGCGTGCCGAGATTCAGCAAGCCGCCATTGGCGATCGACACATTGCCCATGCTGTGGGCCCCACCGACCGTGATGCTTTTGGCGTAGATGCTCTGTTGCAAACCTAACGTTAGTGTCGACGCAATGGGTTGATCTGTTACCGCAGACGTCCCGATCGTGATGTTATTGGCGTGGATCGTATTCGACTTGGCCAATGTCAGCGCCCCGCGAGCGGTGCCGCCGGTCGCGACACCGATGTTCAGTTGATCGATCCAGGCCGTCAGCGAATTCTGACCGCCCAGGTTGACCGTTCCTGCGACGGCGCCGCCATCGACGGCGTGCCCGATGTTCACGGTCGCCAGTTGCGACTCTTTGCCAATCGAAATGGCGCCACTGTTCCCTCCCTTGAACGTGCCGGTCGTCGTGCCCGAGGCGCCACCGGAGCGCTCGCCGACAATCAGATTGCTGAGTGCGGCATTGAACTGGGCGCCGCTGAAATCGACTGTGCCGGAGGACGTTTGCGAATTGACGAGAGTCTGTTGAGCGACGACGACATTCGTCGGTCGAGCGGCCGATCCGAGTGAAACGATTGCTCCGGCGGGCGAGGTCAGGGACGCATTCGCCAGATTGGAGGCGACGCTCAGGTTATCAGCGAGGATCGAATTCGTTTGGCCCAGCACCAGCGAGCTTGCCGCCACGCTGTTGCTGTCCGCGAGTTGACCGACTTGAATCGTCTGGGCGTCAATCGTGTTGTTCTTCGCCAAAGTAAAATTGCCGGTGGCAACTCCACCTGCGCCAACGCCGACCAGCAGGTTTTGCAGCTTGGCGTCCAGGCTCGTCTGACCACTGAGATTGACCGTGCCCACGGTGTAGCCGGCGTTGGAAAAATTGCGGCCGATGAAGATGTTGCCGGGCGTTGCGACCGATCCAACACTGATCGCGCCAGAGTTCCCTCCTGTCAGACTGCCAGTCCAGGTGTTGGAGTTACTGGCGGCAGCACGGTCGCCCACAGCCAGGTTGCTCAACGTTGCGTTGAAAGTGGCGCCCGCAAGGTTCATGGTCGACGTCAGTGCCGCGTTGGCGCCAAGTCCGGTCTTGGCGACGCTCAGATTGGTCGGCGTCGCGGCCGATCCTAGAGTGAGCGACCCACCTACCGGAATATCAAGCTGGCCTGCGCTTGCCTGACCGCCGATTGTCATCTCGGTCGCAACAATCGTGTTGTTCAGGCCCAGCGAAAGCACGCTGGACGTGGGTTGTGTGTCGTTCGTGGCATAGCCAACGCGGATGGTGTTGGCGGTAATGTTGTTGGTTGCGGCGAGTTTGAATGTGCCATTGGCGACGCCCACTTCGGACGTGCCAATCAACAGATTGCCGAGCGTGGCGGTCAGGCTGGTCTGGCCGCTGAAGTCGACCGTGCCGGTTGCTTTTCCACCGCCATTTGGCGCGGCGACATGACCGATGATGACGTTACCGGGCGTTGCGACAGAGCCGATCGTGATTGCGCCGCTGTTGCCGCCTGTCAGTGAGCCGGTCCAGCTGCCGCTGCCGAAGGTTGAGAATCGATCCCCAACTGTCAGATTGCTGAGCGTGGCGTTGAACGTTGCGCCACTGAGACTCATCGTTGAGCCAAGCGTGTGGTCGGTGCCGATGCCGGTTTTGGCGACCGTCAGATTCGTCGGCGTGCCGACCGAGCCGAGCGTCAGCGATCCGCCTACCGGAATATCGAGCGCGCTACTGCTGAGCTGTCCGCCGATGATCATTTCGGACGCGACGATCGTGTTGTTCATTCCCAACGAGAGCGTGCTGGTGGCGTTCAGCACATCGTTGGTCGAATAGCCGACGCGGATCGAATTGGCAGTGATGTTGTTCGTGGCCGCGAGCTTGACACTTCCCGTAGCCACGCCCGTTTCGGCCGTGCCGATGAGCATGTTCCCCAGGTTGGCCGTCAGGCTGGTCTGCCCGCTGAAATCGACCGTGCCGACCGTTTTGCCAGCCGCGGAATGAGCCACGATGAAGTTGCCAGGGTTGGCCACCGAGCCGATGGTGATTGCCCCGCTGTTCCCGCCCGTCAGCGAGCCGACCAGGTTGCCGGCACCGCCTGTTGAGAACCGATCGGCGACGGTCAGATTGCTGAGCGTAGCGTTGAACGTGGAACCGCTGAGCGACATGGTCGAGCCCAGCGAAGTATCTGTCCCGGCGTCGATCTTCGACACGCTCAGGTTCGTGGGCGTAGCCACAGACCCGAGTGTTAACGACCCGCCTGCCGGCATCGATAACGAGGCGGCGCTGAAGCGTCCTCCCACAGTAAGCTCGGGCGTCACGATTGTGTTGGTCGTTCCCAGAATGAGCGAGCTGGGAGTTTGTTGCACCGAGGTCGTCGAAACTCCGACCCGGATGGCGGCCGCGGTGATATTGTTTGTGTTGGCCAATTTCAACGTGCCGACGGCCGAACCTCCTTCGGCCGTTCCTACAAAAATTCCGCTCAGCGTGGCGTTCAGGGTGGGCACAAGGCCGAGGTCGACGCTACCGGTGGCCGATCCGCCACCGGACGCGTGCCCGACATAGATTGCGCCGAGTGATGAGGCCGATCCGATAGTCAACGAGCCGTTGTTGCCGAGGTTCAAAGTTCCGGTTGCGTTTCCGCCGCTGAGTAGCTTCTCGCCGACGATCAGATTGTGCAGATTTCCGTTGACGTTGACACTGGTCAAATCGAGCGTCGCCGTTGTGCTCGAGTTCAAAGTGTTGCGACCGACATTGAGATCGACCTGGCTGGCCGGAGCGCCAAGGATCAGCGAGCCGTTATTGAACGTGGTGAGCGTCGCTGAGGAGATATTCGTGTTGACGTTCATCGGACCGTCGACTTCGAGCGCAAAGCCGTTCAGATTGAACGTGTGAAACTTATTGGTCGGATTTTCCACGGTGAATCCAGCGACGCTGCGCGCCATATCGAGCAGCACAGTGGTTGTGCCAGGGATGTTCGATGCGCCAGTATCGTTGAAGAGAACGGAATCGGTGGCCAGCGGAATGGTGTTGGCGCTCCAGTTCGTGGCGGTTCCCCAGTTCTGGTCACCACCGCCGGCGTCCCACGTCGAGGTCGCTGCAAACGACTTCGACAACATCCCAGCGACGAGTGTCAATCCACCCAAAAGTGCCCATGCGCGCAATAACATTTTTGAAGACTCCTCGTGCGACCGATGCTCGGATGATGAACATTCAGCAGCCAACAAAGGCCGCCACGATTCCAACGCGCGAGCCCCATGGTAAGTCCCTCAGTGGTTCTGAAGGACGCGCCTATTGAAATGCCGACGCCATGGCCCTCGTCGGCAAAGCCCGCCAAACCGACACAACACCACTGACAGGCAAGAAACCCCAGAAAACACCGTAATTTGTTATTTCCAGCTGGTCAATGCACAATCCCGGCGCCTTACGCTCCGCACAACTGCTCCAACCCCACGTTTCACGCGAAAATGGGCGAAACGAGTCCTCTTTTCCATGAACTCCATCGCACTCGGCGATGGGGCAGCCCGTAATAGCCTGTAGTTGCCAGGTTGCCTGCTGCCTCAATCATTTGCTTGGTTGAGTGGTGGGGCGCGACCAAATGTCGCATGGACTGGTGCGCGATCCGCTTTTTGTAGACCAGCGCCCGTCCACCGCAGCCCTTCTTGTTGACGTCACGCCGTGGCGTCTCCCTGTTCGGCTCGGCTCGTGCGCTGCGCGCTGCTTGCTCCCCACACTATGCACCTTAGGAACGACTGCCATGAACAAGCCTCTCTCTTGGTGGGCCAAGGCCCTGTTACGCCGCCAGGCGCGTACATCGAAACGCCCCGCGAATCGACTGACGCCGTTCGAAGTGCTTGAAAACAAAATCGCGCTGAGCGTCTCGTACGCCACCGTGACTGACTGGGGAGACAGCCTGGAGGGCAAAGTCAAAATCACGAACGATGAGTCGGCCACCACGATCAAAGGTTGGAAAGTCGAGTTCGACTACGCTCGAAACATCGACGAGATCTGGGACGGCGTCCTGGTAAGTCACGTCGGCAATCACTATGTCGTGCAGAACGAGAGCTACAACAGCAACATCGGCGTCGGCAAAACGGTTTCGTTCGGCTTCACCGCCCTGGGCGCCACAGGCGCGCCGATTAATTTCACGCTCAATGGCAGCGGCAACAGCACAACGCCCGAGGCGACGCCCAGCGTTGTGGTTGGCGATGTCTCGATCACCGAAGGCAATCCGGTCTCGACGGCGATCAGCGGTTACTTTCACACGTCCGGCAATCAGATTCTGGACGAGAACAACCAGCCCGTAAAAATTGCCGGAATCAGCTGGTTCGGCCTGGAGACAAAAGACTTCGCTCCGCACGGCCTGTGGGATCGCGGCTATAAGCCGATGATGGATCAGATGAAGGAACTGGGCTTCAACACGATCCGGCTGCCGTACTCGAATCAGCTATTCGACGCCGGTAGCAAGCCGCAGGATATCGACTACTCAGTAAACGCGGATCTAAAAGGCCTGAACGGCCTGGGGATCATGGACAAAATCGTCGAGTACGCAGGCAAGATTGGCATGCGAATCATACTCGATCATCACCGCTCAGACGCCGGCGCCGGTCCGAATGAAAATGGTCTCTGGCAAACCACGGCCTATCCCGAGAGCCGTTGGATCAGCGACTGGACGATGCTGGCCGCGCGGTACGCCAACAATCCTACAGTCATTGGCGCTGACATCCATAACGAACCCTACGGAAACGCCCGCTGGGGTGATGGTAGCGCCAACGATTGGCGCCTGGCCGCCGAGCGCGCCGGGAACGCCATCCTGGCAGTTAACCCAAACTGGTTGATCGTGGTCGAAGGGATCCAAGAAGCGTCGTCGGGCCAATACTGGTGGGGCGGCAATCTCTCCAACGCCAAAGCCTCGCCTGTGCGCTTGAACATACCAGGACGCCTGGTCTATTCGCCACACGACTACCCGTCTTCGCTGTCGAATGAGGAGTGGTTCAGCGATCCGAGCTATCCGAATAACCTGCCGCAGGTGTGGGACCGCACCTGGGGATATCTGTACCGAGAGAACATCGCGCCGATTCTGCTGGGCGAGTTCGGCTCGAAGCTGGAAACCATCAGCGACAGACAGTGGTTTGACAAGATGACGGCCTACCTGGCCGGCGACTTCGACGGCAATGGCACGAACGACCTGCCGGCCGGCCAACTGGGAATGAGCTGGACCTATTGGTGTTGGAATCCCAACAGCGGCGACACGGGCGGGATTCTGGCCGACGACTGGCAAACCGTGAACACCAACAAGCTCGACAAGCTGAAGCCGATTCAATTCTCGTTCGGCGCTGGCAACGCCGTCACCACGGCGCTGTTCACTGTGACGCTGTCGCAGGCGAGCAGTCAGTCTATCACGTTGCAGTATGCAACAGCCAATGGCGCCGCCGTGGCAGGCTCGGATTATACGGCCGTCAACGGCACGCTGACGTTTGCGCCGGGTGAGACAACTCGCACGATTTCTGTGCCGATCGTCCGCGATCGAGTGGCAGAATTGACCGAGGCCTTTACGTTGCAATTGTCCGTGGTCAGTGGGGCCACGCTGACGCGGCCAAGCGTGACCGGCACAATTCTCGACGATGACGATACATCGGTTCCGGCCACGCCAGGTGTTTCGATCGGCAATGTCTCCGTGAGCGAAGGAAACAGCGGCACGACAACGGCGCGCTTCACGATCGCATTGAGCGCTGCCGCCACCGGGCCGGTGACCGTGACGTACGAAACGGCCAATGGCACAGCCACGGCCGGCAGCGATTACACGACCAAAACTGGCACGCTGACGTTCGCCGCTGGCGAAACTTCGAAGACCATCGACGTGCTCGTCACCGGCGACACAACGGTCGAGTCTGACGAAACGTACTTGGTGCGATTGACGTCCGCCACGGGCGCGACGATCACGACCGCACAAGCGACCGGCACGATTCGCAACGACGATCAGACGCCGGTTCCGCCGACCCTTTCGATCGGCAATGTCTCACTGACGGAAGGGAGCAGTGGCACGACAACAGCTCGCTTCACGGTCGCGTTGAGCACCGCTGCCACCGGTCCGGTGACCGTGACGTACCAAACGGCGAACGGCACAGCCACGGCCGGCAGCGATTACACCGCCAAGAGCGGCACGCTGACGTTTGCCGCCGGCGAAACGTCGAAGACGATCGACGTGCTGATCACCGGGGACACAACCGTCGAGGCTGATGAAACGTTCGTGGTTCGCTTAACATCCGCCACGGGCGCGACGATCACGACCGCGCAAGCGACTGGCACGATCCGCAACGACGACCAGACGCCAGTCACGCCGACGCTCTCGATCGGCAATGTCTCAGTGACCGAAGGAAATAGTGGCACGACAACGGCTCGCTTCACGGTGTCGTTGAGCGCCGCCGCCACCGGGCCGGTGACCGTGACGTACCAAACGGCGAACGGCACAGCCACGGCCGGCAGAGATTACACCGCCAAGAGCGGCACGCTGACGTTTGCTGCGGGCGAAACGTCGAAGACCATCGACGTGCTGGTCACCGGCGACACAACCGCCGAATCGGATGAAACGTTTGTCGTGCGATTAACGTCCGCCACGGGCGCTACGATCACGACCGCGCAGGCGACCGGCACGATCCGCAATGACGACCAGGCGCCGGTCACGCCAACCCTTTCGATTGGTAGCGCGACATTAGTGGAAGGAAACAGCGGAACCGCGAATGTGACGTTCACCGTGACATTGTCGCAAGCATCGACAAGTTCTGTAACCGTGAAGTACGCAACGGCTGACGGCACGGCCATCGCAGGCTCGGATTACAACGCGGCGAGCGGAACGCTCACCTTCGCGCCGGGCGAAACGAGCAAGACGATCACCGTGGCGGTGCGCGGCGATACCGTTGCGGAAAGCGCCGAGACGTTCCGTGTTGTGCTGTCAAACCCCACGGGCGCGACGATTGCTACGAGCACTGGGACCGGGACGATCACCGATAACGACGCTCTGACCGCGGCGCAGGTAACATTCACCAGAACGCTTACCTTCGGTTCTGCCTACGTGATGAACGTGAAAATCAAAAACCCGACGTCCGCGGCCATCGATGGCTGGCGCGTCGAGTTCGACCTGGACGCCGACATCACTAGCATCTGGAACGGTGTGATCGTGAGCCACGTCGGCACGCACTACGTCATTCAGATGGGATCTTCGAACGGCAAGATCCCAGCCGGCGGCGAAGTCAACTTCGGCTTCCTCGCCAGCGGCAGCGGACGAACGGCGACGAATATTAAGTTTTTCGCCGGCGCATCGTAAAGAGACTTAAAAGCTGTTTCAAAACCGCGGGGACTGTCCCCATTGTTTGCAGCGCAGCGAAGAAAAACTGGGGACCGTCCCCCTGCATTCAGGTTTTGAACCATCCTCTTTGAGATAGTCCACAGCTTGGCCGGTCGACGATTGAGCGCGCTCACGTCGGCCGGCTGAGCTTTTTTGTTCAAGAACGGGGGCCGGCGCGAATCGACAAAGGAATGGCGCGACGCGATTCTATCGGGCCCTGGCGCCGCCCTGCAAATACTCTCGCTCCTCCAGAGCCGCGGCGGATTATACTGGCGACTGTTCGCGGGCTCCCTTTGGATCACGCGCGTCGCTTAGCAAATGCGCGACACCGCCACGAAGTCCAAATCGCGCCAATCGCACGGCGGTTCATCTCTCCGACGGAGGAATCGGAGATCCACAATTTGCAATCGGAGTTTCCATTGACAGGCGCCAGCCAGCCCATCGCAGTAGGTGCAGGCTCCCGGCTTTCCGGTTGGCAATTCATTGGAGTTGGCGCGATGCTTGTTGGGTACTTCGTGTCAGCGCTGACCGCCGCCGCGGAAAAGAGCGCGACCTACGATGAGCCGGTCCACCTGACCGGCGGATACACGTACTGGAAGTTCGGCGACTTTCGGATCCAACCAGAAAATGGCAATCTGCCGCAGCGCTGGGCGGCCATTCCGCTGCTGTTTACAGACTATCAGTTTCAGAGCCGGGAATTAGAATCGTGGCGATCAGCGCGATTGCAATTACAAGTCGTCGTGTCGTTTTTGTATCAACTTGGCAACGACGCGGATCGCATGATTTTGCTTGGACGAGCGATGATTGCGCTGCTGGGAGTGACGCTCGGCGCATTGGTTTTCGCCTGGTCGCGTCGACTGCTGGGAGTAGCGGCGGGGTTTACTAGCCTGACGTTGTACGCGTTCTGTCCCACGATGCTTGCCAACGGCGCGCTGGCGACCTCGGACATGGCCGCTGCGCTGTTTTTCACAGGAAGCGTGGCCTGCCTGTGGATGGTCATGCACCGGCTCTCGTGGCAGACGTTGTTGGTGAGTTCCCTGGTGACGGGGGGCCTGTTCGTCGCCAAGTTCTCGGCGCCGATGATTATTCTGATTGCCGGAATTCTGGTGGCGTTGCAGATTGCTTCACCACGGCCCCTGTTGATCACCTGGCGCGGTAAAGCCCACGCCATTCACTCGCGGGCCGGGCGCCTGGCTGTCTATACCGTGGTTGCGTTCGTTCATCTCTTCGTGGCGTGGCTGGTGATTTGGGCTTTCTACAACTTTCGCTACGAGATGTTCCATCCCGAGCCTCCTGTGACGAACTCCACGGAGGGTCCGCCGGCCATTCCGAACACGATGATGGAATCCTGGGAGACAATGCTCGAAGGCGACACGGGTGTGATCCATCAGTTCCTCGTTACATCGCGCGAACTGCGACTGTTGCCCGAGGCGTACTTGTATGGCTTCGCCTACGTCCGAAAATCTGCTATCGAGCGGCGAGCGTTTCTGAACGGAGAATTCCGCTTGACCGGCTGGGCGCAATTCTTTCCGTACTGTCTCGCCGTCAAGACGCCATTGACATTGTTTGCGTTGATGGGGCTGGCGATCGCCGCGCTGCTCAGATCGTGGTTGAAAGCCGACGAAGGGGTATCGCGACAATTCATTGCGAAGATGCTCGCCGGACTGTATCGCGCCGCGCCGTTATGGGTCTTGTTCCTGGTTTATTGGGCGTTCGCCATCTGCAGTTATCTGAACATCGGACACAGGCATTTGTTGCCCACCTATCCGCCGATGCTCATCCTGGCTGGCGGCAGCGCGCTATGGCTGGAGCGAATGGGACCGGGGCGGACTTCCCAAGCCGCTTCGCCGAGCAAATCAAAGAAGACGGGAGACACACCGCAGACGCCTCACTGGCTGCAATCCCGCCGGAATCTTGTCTTGGCCGTAGCAATGCTCAGTTGCCTCGGCTTGTTTGTGCTCGAATCCCTCGCGCAGTGGCCCAATTATCTGGCGTATTTCAATCAAACCATTGGACGACAAGAGAACGCCTATCGCCATCTGGTCGACAGCTCTCTGGATTGGGGACAGGATCTTCCGGCGCTGCGCGAATGGCTGGCGCGCGATGGCCAGGCAAACCCCCCGTCGAAGATCTATTTGTCCTATTTCGGGACCGCCAGTCCAGAGTATTACCGCATCCACGCGATCCGACTGCCATCTTTCTACAGCCCGATCAGTTATACGCCCGAACCACTCGGAGAGGGAACCTACTGCATTAGCGCGACGATGTTGCAGTCGGTTTATACGTCGCTTCCCTATCCGTGGAACCCGGAGAATGAACGTACCTATCAATTGTTGCGTACCATCATGTTCGAGTTTAATGCGACGGCTGAAGGTTCGCCGGCGCGACAACGATTGATGGAGAAATTGGGCGGTGAAGCAGGTTGGAAACAAGCCGTTTTCGGCTTCCACGAGGCCAGTTTTGTGCGACTCTGCAATCTTTTGCGCCGGCGATCACCCGACGCAGAGATCAATAACTCCATTCTGATCTACCGCGTCACGCGCGACGACCTAGAGGCCGCCCTCTACGGCCCGCCGCCATAATCGGGTCGCTGCTGTATTTACCGACCAACGGGCTGGCGCCAATCGCAAGTGCAGCGGGAAATCGCACTGAGAGCGCGGGTTAAGCTCGTGCAGAGAGCAGGAGGAGCGAGCGCGAGAGAAATAGAGATACTACGTCTTGTAGACAATCCGCCCGACTGCTGGCCGCGCGAAAGCCGGTCGGTGGCGTAGGGCCCAGCCAGCACGAATTCCACGCAACGTGCTCGCACAGCGGTGTCGGTCAAGGCATTCACTTCGAACGCCTTGTCCCACGCCGGGGGGAGTGCGCTGCAAGCGTTCGGCGCACGCGGCCAACGGGCAGCAGGTCGCCGACTTCGATCTTGACCCCTTCGAAGATCCGCCCGCCGTGACGCTCGGGGACGAATACGAGAATGGCGTGGCTCAATCGAAGCGTAGAATGATCGGCCGTTTAGTCACTTCTCAAAACCGCCGCAACTCGTCACGGCGACAAATGAGGCTGTTGGGGCTCGAACCCAAGACCTACGGATTAAAATTCCTCCGAGACGCTTCGTCTGCCCTTCGGCCATCCTTAGAGTGCCCTTTGTTACGGGCTTTCTAAATACGACCTATCTGGTCGGACGCCTCAACTTAGGCGTCAACCGTGACTTTTACCGTGACACGATTCGAAGTCTAAATACCGCGTCTAAGAACCGAGAATCGAGGTGACGCACCCGTCCTGGGATGCCCTACTGCACGTCATCCGTCGCGTCACAACCCAAGCCATTTGTATCTAAGAGCTTACGCTCAAGTGATGCAAGTGACGCAATTGTGATCGAACTTATTTGTCGCGATCCGATGGACCGTCAATCGAGCAGCGTCTCGTTCGATTAGGCTTTGTCTCAAAACCGTCTATCCGAGATATCGCAAGTATTGTTGGATGAAGGCGAGCTTGAGCATGCCCCCGAAATTTTTGGCTGTTTTCTCGAAGCGAGTAAGGATGCGTCGAGATT
>Ga0268266_10000640_pt1 | contig 47545 bp, 35 predicted proteins | sample KBSS13metaG_FD_190356 | JGI IMG/M metagenome (GOLD analysis project Ga0268266, IMG submission 190356) | Switchgrass rhizosphere microbial communities from Kellogg Biological Station, Michigan, USA - KBS S1-3 metaG (SPAdes) (version 2) | ecosystem: Host-associated > Plants > Roots > Rhizosphere...
GCTTCTTCTGCCGGCCGACCGCCTCGTTCTCCATCTCCATGTGGGCGTCGAGGGCGACGAAGCTGCCGTCGGTCAGCTCGGCCAGCGGGTTGATCTCGGCCAGGGTCATGTCGTTGTCGCGGAAGAGGCGGGCGAGGCGGGCGAGGATCGGGGTCGCGCGGTTCAGCTGCGAGCCGGTGACGCCGGTCGCGGCGACGACCTGCTTGGCCTCGAAGTCGGCGACGGGGAGGAGGTTGGAGACGTGGCCTCTGCCGACGTGATCCGGATGCTTCTCGGCGACCTCCTCGATGTCGATCCCGCCCATGTCGCTGAACAGCATCAGCGGCTTCTTCGCGGTGCCGTCCCAGACGACGCTGGCGTAGTACTCCTGCTTGACCTCGGCTTTGGGGTCGACGAGGACGCCGCGCGGCATGTGGCCGTTGATTTCGAGCTTCAAGATCTCCTCGGCGTGCCGGGCCGCCTCGTCAGGCGTGTCGGCGAACCTGACGCCGCCGGCCTTCATCCGGCCGCCGGTCAGCACCTGGCTCTTGATCACGACCGGGCCGCCGATTTCCTCGGCGACCTTGCGCGCTTCCTCAGCGCTCGTGCAGAAGCCGTACTTGGTGACGGGAATCCCCGCGCCCTCGACGATCTTCCTGGCCTCGAACTCGTAGAACCTCATCGCGGCGCGGAACCCTATCCAACGCGGGCGGAGGATGGTTGGGGGAGGGGCGGGAGAGTTCCTCCCGGAAGCACCTCCCGACAGCCTTTGCACGACAAGTCACCCGGGCAATGTCAACCGGCCCTGCTTAACTGCCCCGGGTGCTTCCCGCCCACCCCGGGTCGAAATCCCCGTTCGGCCCCCGTTTTTTCGCTGTTTTTGCGCTGCTGGCCGCGCTTGTGGCGCTCTACGGATGCGGCACGGTGGTCGACCAGGTCAAGCTCGAGGACACCGTCCAGGCGAGCCTAGAAGACTCGATTCATGAAAAGATCAAGGACGTCGATTGCCCCTCAGACCAGTCTGTAGACCCGGGCGCGACCTTCACGTGCGAAGTGACTTTTGCCGATGACAGGCGAGAAGTAGCGACTTTGACGATCAGGAACAAGGATGCCGACATCTCGATGGTCGGCCTCAAACCGAAGAACTAGAGAGAGGCGAATGAGCGACCTGACGACTGCACCGGACGAGCTGACTACCCACGCGAAGCTCCTCAGCTGGGTGGACGAAATCGCCTCCCTCACCGAACCGGACTCCGTCTACTGGTGCGACGGCTCCGCCGAGGAGTACGACCGCCTCGCCCAGGTCCTGATCGACGCCGGCACCTTCGAGCGCCTCGACGAAGCCAAGCGTCCGAACAGCTATCTCGCCCTCTCCGACCCCGGCGACGTCGCCCGCGTCGAAGACCGCACCTTCATCTGCTCCGAGAAGGAGGAGGACGCCGGCCCGACCAACAACTGGCGCGACCCGGCTGAGATGCGCGCCACCCTGAAGGAGCTCTTCAAGGGCTCGATGAAGGGCCGCACGATGTACGTCGTCCCCTTCTCGATGGGGCCGCTCGGCTCCGAGATCTCCGAAATCGGGATCCAGCTGACCGACTCGGCCTACGTCGCCACCAACATGCGGATCATGACCCGGATGGGCAAGGCGGCCCTCGAAGTCCTCGGCTCCGACGGCGACTTCGTCCCCTGCGTCCACTCGGTCGGGATGCCGCTGACCGAGGGCGTCGAAGACGTCTCCTGGCCCTGCAACGAGGCCAACAAGTACATCGTCCACTACCCCGACAGCCGCGAAATCTGGTCCTTCGGCTCGGGCTACGGCGGCAACGCCCTGCTCGGCAAGAAGTGCTTCGCGCTGCGGATCGCCTCGGCGATGGCCCGCGACGAGGGCTGGCTGGCCGAGCACATGCTGATCCTCAAACTGACCTCGCCCGACGGCCGGGTCAAGTACGTGACCGGAGCCTTCCCGTCGGCCTGCGGCAAGACCAACCTGGCGATGCTGGTCCCGACTTTGCCCGACTGGAAGGTCGAGACCGTCGGCGACGACATCGCCTGGATGAAGTTCGGCGACGACGGCCGCCTCTACGCGGTCAACCCCGAGGCCGGCTTCTTCGGCGTGGCGCCCAACACCAGCCACAAGACGAACCCGAACGCGATGGACACGATCGAGCGGAACACGATCTTCACCAACTGCGCCAAGACCGACGACGGCGACATCTGGTGGGAGGGGATGACCGGCGAGCCGCCGGCCCACGCGATCGACTGGCACGGCAACGACTGGACCCCCGAGTCCGAGACGCCCGCCGCGCACCCGAACGCGCGCTTCACCACCCCAGCCGCCCAGTGCCCCTCGATCGCGCCGGAGTGGGAGGACCCCGCCGGCGTCCCGATCGACGCCTTCCTCTTCGGCGGCCGCCGCGCCACCGTGGTGCCGCTTGTCCAGGAAGCCTACGACTGGGAGCACGCCGTCTTCATGGGGGCGACGATGTCCTCGGAGACGACCGCCGCCGCGGCCGGCGCCGTCGGCCAGCTGCGCTTCGACCCGATGGCGATGCTGCCCTTCTGCGGCTACAACATGGCCGACTACTTCGCCCACTGGCTGAAGGTCGGCCAGCGCGAGGGGGCGCAGCTGCCGCGCGTCTTCTACGTCAACTGGTTCCGCAAAGACGCCGACGGCAAGTTCCTCTGGCCCGGGTTCGGCGAGAACAGCCGCGTCCTCGAGTGGGTCTTCCGCCGCTGCGAGGGCGAAGCGGAGGCGGTCGAGACCCCGGTCGGGCTGCTGCCCGCCGAGGGCGAGATCAACACCGAGGGGCTCGAGATCTCCGACGAGGCGATGAAGGAGCTGCTCAGCGTCGACCTCGACCTGGTCAAGGAGCAGCTGCCGCAGGTCAAAGCGCACCTCGCCGAGTTCGGCGACAGGCTGCCGGCCGAGGTCGCCGCCCAGCTCGAGGCGCTCGAACAGCGCCTCGGCTGACGCCCGACTTGAAACAGACCGGGGCGCCGCAGTGGCGCCCCGGCCATGCCCGTGCAGGGCTATGGGATCCGCACGCGAATGCCGACCGTAAGGTTTGAACGTGCAGGCCCGCCTCGAATCCCCACCAGTGATCGCGCTCCTCGCTGCGGCAGGCCTGTTCCTCTGCTCGCTTGCGAACGCGCTCTCCCGTGAAACGCGCGATCCCTCGCAGCTGATCTACTGGCTCGGCGTCCTGCTGATCGCCGTGCCGATCTTCCTGCGGCTGACCTCGACCCAGCCCAGCTACCGCGAGCGCCTCGGCCTCGTCCTGCTGCTGGGGCTGGCGCTCTACGGGGTCAAGATCGTCCACGACGCGCCGCTCTTCACCCTCTCGGACGAGTACATCCACGCCTTCAACGTCCAGCAGATCGAGAGATTCGATCACCTGTACCACTTCAACCCGGCGATCTCGACCTCGCCCTACTACCCGGGTCTGGAGGGGGCGACCTCGGCGCTGACGATGCTGACCGGGGCCTCGACCTACCTCTGCGGCACGATCCTGGTCGGCGCCGCCCGCCTGGTCCAGATGGCGGCGCTCTTCTTCCTCTTCGCCCGGCTCAGCGGCTCGGCCCGCGGCGCCGGCCTCGGCGTCGCCGTCTACACCGGCACCAGCAACTTCCTCTTCTGGGGGGCCCAGTTCTCCTACGAGTCCTTCTCGCTGCCGCTGGTCTGCGTCGTCCTGATGGCGTTCGTCGAACGCGAGGAGGCGCCGCCGCGGCTGCGTGGCGCCTGGGCGGTGCCGATCGTGCTCGGGATCCTCGCGATCACGATCACCCATCACCTCAGCTCCTACGCGCTGGCGATCATCTTCGTCGCCCTCTCCGTCCTCTACTGGGTGATGAAGGTCGAGAAGCCGAACCCGTGGCCGTTCGCGGTGCTGGCGGTCGGCTCGGCCGCCGCCTGGCTGCTGATCGCCGCCGAGTCGACCACCGGCTACCTCTTCCCGGTGCTCGAGAACGCGATCAAGGCGATCTACGAGACCGCCTTCGGCGACACCGAAGCGCGACAGCTCTTCGGGTCGCCCTCGGACACGGCCGAAGCCGTCGCCGGGACTCCGATCGGGGCGCGGGCGATCGCGCTGCTGGCGATCGCGGTGCTTGGCGTGATCTCGCTGATAGGGCTGCGACAGGTCTGGCGGCGGGAGCGGAGGAAGCCGCTCGTGATCATCTTCTGCGCCTTCACCGTCGCCTTCTTCGCGGCGCTGACGCTGCGCTTCGCGCCGGCAGCCTGGGAGACGGGGAACCGGGCCGGCGGCTACTTCTTCATCGGCCTCTCCTTCGTCGCCATCTACGGCACGGCCCGGCTGCTGCGTCGCGGGCCCCACCTGATGCGGCGGCGGCTGCTGTTGACCGGGGCGCTGGCGGTCGTCCTCGTCGGCGGCGCGATCTCCGGCTGGTCCTGGGACCTCCAGCTGGCGCGGCCGCTGAAGGCCTCCGCCGGGGGCAGGGACATCTTCTCCGAACCGCTGGCGCTGGCCGAATTCGCCAAGCAGCGGCTCGACGGCAGCCGCTTCGCCGGGCCCGAAGCCGACGCCCGGATCCTGCTCTTCCCCGGCGGGCAGGTCGCCTACGGCGGCCAGGGCCCGGACATCGAGGACATCGTCGACGAACCCGTGCTCCGCGACTGGCAGCTGCCGCTGCTGGAGCGCAACCACCTTCCCTATCTCATCGCCGACCGCCGCCTGCTCTCCGAGGACACCCTGCGCGGCCAGTACTTCTCGGTCAAGGACCAGTACGGGAACGAGCTGCGGCCGCAGGGCGTGGTCCACAAGTTCTCCGAGATTCCCGTCGGCCGCGTCTGGCAGGGAGGCCGCATCGTCCTCTTCAACCTCCAGGACCGGCCATGAGGGGCCACCGGGACCTGCAGTGGGCCTGTCTCGCCGCGGTCGCCTGCGCGCTGGTCGCGGCACTGGTGCCGCTGGGGATGGTGCGGCTGATTGCTGGGCTGCCGCTGACGCTGTTCCTGCCCGGCTACGCGATCGTCGCCGCCGCCTTCGGCTCGCGCGAGCTAGCGCCGCCGAAGCGGACCACGCTGAGCTTCGCCGTCAGCCTGATGGTGCTCGCCCTCGGCTCCTTCGTCCTCAACATCTTCCCCTTCGGGCTCGAGACGGCGAGCTGGGCGGTGCTGCTGCCGCTGGTCGTGATCGCCGCCTGCCGCGGCGCTGCCCTGCGGCGCGAGCGACCGCAGCGCGCTCGCGCCGGTCGCCCGGCGTTGCCGCGCCCCGCGACCGGGAGCCTCGTCCTCGGGGCGCTTGCCGCGGCGATCGCGCTCGGTGCCCTCGCCCTCTCCGAGAGGCCGTTGCCGGCCGAGAACGCGAAGGGCTTCACGGCCCTGTGGATGCTGCCGACCGACAAGCGCGAAGACGTGGTCGCGATCGGCCTTGACAGCAATCAGCACGAACCTCGCTCCTACAGGCTCAGGGTGAGCCTCGGGAAAGACCAGTCGAAGACCTACCGGGTCGAGCTCGACCCGGGGGAGGAACGCGTCTACGAAGTCGACGTTCCACCAAAGCCCGTAGGCAGGACGCACGTCGTGGCCTCCCTCTACAAAGAGGGGGAGCCGCAGAAGCTCTACCGCCGGGTGACGAGCTGGCTACCGAGGCAGATGACCTTCCCTTGAGCACGAGCGCACCCTCCGTCGACATAGTCGTCACCAACCACGACTACGGGCGCTTCCTGCCGGAGGCGATCGAGAGCGCCTGCGCGCAGACCTACCCCGATGTCGCCGTGGTGGTCGTCGACGACGGCTCCAGCGACGACTCGCGCGAGGTGCTGCGCCGCTACGAGGACCGGGTCGAGGTCGTTCTCAAGGAGCAGGGCGGCCAGGCTTCGGCCCTGAACGCCGGGCTCGAGCGCTGCCGCGGCGAGGTCCTTCTCGTCCTCGATGCCGACGACGTCCTGCGGCCGCACGCGGCCGAGCGGGTCGCGGCCGCCTTCGCCGCCCGCCCGGAGCTGACCAAGGTCCAGTTCCCGATGGCGATCGTCGACGCCGAAGGCAGCCCGACCGGGGAGGTCAAGCCCGGCGGCCACCTGGCGGCGCCGGTCGGCGACCAGCGCCGAGCGGAGCTCGCCTTTCCCTTCGACCTGCCCTGGCTGCCGGGGGGCGGCACCGGCTTCCGCACCGAGGCGGTGCGCCGGATCCTGCCGATCCCCGCCGCCGACTATCCCCGCAGCGGCGCCGACTGGTACCTGGTCCACCTGACCGCGCTGCTCGGCGAGGCGGCGCTGCTGGACGAGGTTTGCGCCTCCTACCGGGTCCACGGCGGCAACGCCTACGAGCTGGATGCGGACGAGATCGACCTCGGCCACGTCCGCGAAGCGATCCTCTTCGCCGGGGCGACGACCCGCTCGCTGGAAGCGCTTGCCGACGAGCTCGGGCTGGAGCGGCCGCAGCGGATCCTCTCCTTCTCCGACCTCGCCAACCGCCTCGTCTCGCTGCGGCTGGAGCCCGGTAGCCACCCGATCGCGGGGGACCGCCGCGGCGCCCTGCTGGCCGACGCGCTCCGCGCTGTCCGCCGCCGCTTCGACGTCGCGGCGCCGATGAAGGCGGCGATGGTCGCCTGGTTCGCGCTGGAGGCGATCGCGCCGCGGCGCCTGGCCCGGCCGCTGGCCGAGCTATTTCTCTTCCCCGGCAGGCGCACCGGGGTCAACCGAGTGCTGGGAAGATTGCAGCGTCGATGAGAGTCCTGATCGTCACCGATCACTACCCGCCGTTCATCGGCGGTGCCCATCGCCAGGCGCGCTTGATCGCGGCCGGGATGGCCAAGCGCGGCCACGACGTCGCCGTCGCCACCACCTGGCACGGTGGCCTGCCGCCGCTGGACTGGGAAGAGCACGTCACCGTCCACCGGCTGCGCCAGATGCGGACCGCGTTCCGCTCGCTGATCCGCAACGAGGAGCAGCGCCACCAGCCGCCTTTCCCGGACCCGGTGACGATCGCCGGCCTGCGGCGGCTGATCAAGGGCTTCGAACCCGAAGTCATCCACGCCTACGGCTGGCTCGCCTTCTCGGCCGCGGTGGCATTGGGTCGCAGGCGCATCCCGATGCTGATCTCGGCCCGCGACTACGGCTACTTCTGTGCCAACCGGACGCTGCTGCACAAGGGCGAGCCCTGCTCGGGGCCGGCGCCGCTGAAGTGCGCCAGCTGCGCCACCGATTACTACAGCGGCGCCCCCAAGGGCCTCGCCGCGACCGCCGGCGTCTACCTCTGCCGGCCGCTGCTGGCACGGAAGATGACCGGCCTGCACAGCGTCAGCACCTTCGTCCACGACGTCACCACCCGCTACCTGTTCGGTCCCGACGGCGCGCCCGACGACCTCGTCCAGGTGACGATCCCGAGCTTCCAGGACGTCGCCCCCGACGAACAGGTCGACAGCGACGACCCGGCGATCGCCCCGTTCCTGGAGCGCCTGCCGAGCGAGCCGTTCATCCTCTACGTCGGCGCCTTCCGCCGGGTGAAGGGGCTGGAAACCCTCTTCGACGCCTACCGCAAGCTCTCCTCGCCGCCGCCGCTGGTCCTGATGGGGACCTTCGAGCGCGACTCCCCGCAGCCGTTCCCGGAGGAGGCCGTCGTCCTCACCGACGTCCCCCACAAAGCGGTGATGGCCGCCTGGGACCGGGCGATGTTCGGGGTCATGCCCTCGCTCTGGCCGGAGCCGTTCGGCGCCACCGTGGCGGAGGGGATGAACCGCGGCAAGCCGGTGATCGGGACCACGCTCGGCGGCCACGTCGACATGATCGGCGACGACGCGGGGCTCCTGGTGCCGCAGGGCGACGTCGGGGCCCTGGCGGCGGCGATGAGCGACCTGATCGAGAACGCCGAGCGCCGCGAGCGCTTCGGGGCGGCGGCGAGCGCGAAAGCGCGTTCGTTCGCGGCAGGCGCGGTGATCCCGCGCTTCGAGCAGGCCTACCGCGACGTCCTCGCCGTGGGATGAGGATCCTCCTCGTCGTCCCGGTGCCGCCCCAGGCGGACGGGGGAGGGGCGATCCCCGTGCTGCTCGAGGCCGAGCTGCGCGGCCTGCGGCAGCGCCATGAGGTGACGCTGGTCACCGCGCTCGGCGACGAGCCCGGCGAAGCCGAGGCGGTGGCGAGGCTGCGCGAGGGGGGCGAGGTCCACGTCGCCGACCGCAGGCGGCCACCGCCTAGGGGGCGACGCCGCCGGCGCCAGCTGCGGATGGCCGCCGCCTGGGCCCGGGGGCGCTGGCCCTGGCGGACCGTCTGGTACGCGGACCCGGGGATCCAGCGGATCGTCGACCGGCTCGGCGCCGAGCGCGAGTTCGACGTCGTCGCGGTCGAGGACAGCGCGATGTCGGTCTTCCGCTATCCCGCCGGGGTCCCGACCGTCTACACCCACCACGAGGTGCTGCGGCCGCGCCCGGTCGACTGGAGCCCGGGGCCGCCGCGGCGCTGGCCGGGCTGGGCCTTCGGCGAGCTCGACTGGCGACGCTGGCCGCGCTTCCAGGCCGGGGCCTGGCGTGGGTTCGATCTCGTCCAGGTCTTCAGCCGCCGCGACGCCGAGGCGATCGCCGAGCTCGCGCCCGACGTGGCGGCGCGGGTCCGGGTCGATCCCTTCGGGATGGTGCTGCCGTCGCGGGCCGACCCGGCGCGCGAGGTGCCGGGGACGATCCTCTTCGTCGGCGCCTTCCACCATCCGCCGAACCGCGACGCGGCGGTCTGGCTGGCGCGGGAGATCCTGCCCGCGGTGCTGGAGCGGGTTCCCGAGGCGCGGCTGCGGATCGTCGGCAGCGCGCCTCCGCCCGAGGTTCTCGGACTGGCCGGGCCGCGGGTCGAGGTCGTCGCCGATGCGCCCAGCGTCCTGCCGCACACCGAAGCCGCCGCGGTGGTGATGGCGCCGGTGCGGACCGGCGGCGGGATGCGGATGAAGGTGCTGCAGGCGATGGCCGCCGGCAAGGCCGTGGTCACCACCCCGCGCGGGACCGAGGGCTACACCGGTTTCGGCGAAGAGCCGCCGCTCGCGGTGGGCGAGGGCACGGTTGAGATCGCCGCCGCGACGGCGGCACTGCTGGAGGACGACGCCGCCCGGCGGAGCCTGGGGGAGAGGGCGCGCGATTTCGCCGAGCGCCACCACAGCCCCGAGGCGTGGGCCGAGCGCCAGACGGCGATCTTCGAGGAGGCGCGGGCGGCGCGCCGAAATGGTCTCGATGGCTGAGGCCCCGGGCGTCACCGTCGTCATCCCGACCCACCAGCGCCGCGAGGCGCTGCGCACGGTGCTGGCGTCGCTCTCGCGTCAGAGCGTCGAGCCGGGCGGGTACGAGGTCGTCGTCTCGGTCGACGCCTCGACCGACGGCACGATCGAGATGCTGGAGGGATGGGAGGGCCCGCTGCAGCTGCGCTGGGTCTCGCCCGACTCGCGCGGGCGGGCGGCAGCCTGCAACGCCGCCGTCGCGGCGGCGCGCGGCGAGGTGACGATCGTCCTCGACGACGACATGCGGGTCGTGCCCGAGTTCGTCGAGCGCCACCGCTCCCACCACCCGCCGGGCTCGCGCCGCTGCGTCCTCGGCGCCGTCCCGGTCGAGCTCGAGCCGGGCAGCACCCACGCCGCCCGCTACGTCAAGGACAAGTTCGACCTCCACCTCTCGCGGCTCTCCGACCCGGCGCACCTCGCCCTGCCGCGGTCCTTCTTCTCCGGCAACGCCTCGCTGCGGACCGAGACGATGCGCGCGGTCGGCGGCTACGACGACTCCTTCGGGATCTACGGCAACGAGGACGTCGAGCTGGCGCTGCGGCTGCGGGCGAGCGGGGTCGAGCTCGGCTACGACCCCGAGGCGCTCGCCTGGCAGGCCTACGACAAGGACCTCGGCGGCCTCCAGCGCGACACCCTGGCCAAAGGCAAGACCACGGTCCAGCTCGCCCGCCGCCACCCCGAGGTCTTTCCCGACCTGCGCCTCGCCGACCCTGACGACAGCTCCCGCCCCTGGCTGGCGGCGCGCTCCGTGCTCCTCTGGGCGACGCGGCGGCTGCCGGCGACGAGCGGGGCGGTCTTCGCCCTCTTCTCGCTGCTCGAGCGGCTCGGCGCCTGGCGCTTCCCGCTCTTCTACCGCCCCGTCCTCGACTACGCCTTCTGGGCAGGGGTGGACGCGGAGCTGCGCGAATCAAACGACGAGGGCGAGTTGTCGAATCTCTCCAGAGAGCTCCAGCGTGGCCCGATCGATCTTCTTCTACACCGATAGCCGCGTTCTCGGCGGCGCCGAGAACGCGATGTTCATGCTGCTCGCCTCGCTCGACCGGGCCGAGTGGGAGCCGACCCTGCTGCTCGAGGACGCCCCCGAGGTCGAGCCGCTGGCCGAGCGCGCCGCCGGGCTCGAAGTGCCGGTGCGGCGGATCCCGCCGATGCCGCTGGGGCTGACCGGGGCGCGGCGCGTGCCGGGGCTGGTGCGGTTGCTGCGCCGCGAGCGCCCCGAGGTCTTCCACGCCCACATGAGCTCGCCGGTCGCCTGCAAGTGGGGGCTGACCGCCGCCGTGGCGGCGCGGGTGCCGGCGGTGCTGGGGACGGTGCAGGTCGGCGCCTACGAGCCGGACCGCTCCTCCCGCTGGCAGCTGCGGGCGCTGGTCTCCAGGGTCGACCGCTTCCTCGCGGTCTCGCGCGAGATCGCCGCCGAGCTGGTCGAGGACCTCGGCTGGCCGGCGGAGAAGGTCGAGGTCACCTACAACGCGGTCGACGTCGAGCGCGCCGCCGTGCCGGCGCCGCCGGGCCTGCGGGCGCAGCTCGGCGGCTCGGAGACGCGGCCGCTGGTCCTGACCCCGGCGCGGCTCAACGCCCAGAAGGGCCACGACGCCCTGCTGGAGGCGATCGCCGAGGTGCCCGAGGCGCTCTTCCTCCTTGCCGGCGACGGCCCCGACCGCGAGCGGCTGGAAGCGCGGGCGGTCGAGCTCGGCGTCGCCGAGCGGGTCCGCTTCCTCGGCCGCCGCCCGGACGTGCCGCAGTTGCTCGCCGCTTGCGACGTCTTTGCCCTCCCGTCGCTCTACGAGGGCTCTTCGCTGGCTGTGCTGGAGGCGATGGCCGCCGGCATCCCGATCGTCTCCTCGGCGATCGGCGGCACCGAAGAGCTGATCGAGGACGGCCGCAGCGGGCTGCTGGTGCCGCCCGGCGACGCGCCGGCGCTGGCGGCGGCGCTGCGGAAGCTGCTCGCCGACCCGGAGCTGCGCGAGGACTTCGCCGCGCGAGCGCGCCAGCGGGTTGACGCCGGCCTGCGGCGCGAGCAGAACGCCGAGCGCGTCGCCGCGATCTACCGCGAGCTGCTGGGGGAAGCGGGCTTCGAGGACCTTCCCGAGTCACGGCGTAATCCGCTGCTGCGGCGCGAGGACTGGCGCTTCCTGCTGCCCGACGCCGAGCTGCTCGCCCACTGGCGGCTGCCGCGACCGGGCGGCGCCCGCCGCGCCCGGCGCCGGGCCGAGGCGGCCGGCTACACCGACGTGCGCGTCTACTGGGCCGGGCCGCTGCCGCACCGCCAGCCGCAGTTCTGGCTGCCGATCGAGGTCGAGGCGGCAACCGACCACCTGCTCGCCAGCCGGGCCCCGCGCTCGCCCACAGGCTCGCTCCTCCGCCATCTCTGGTGCACCCTGCGGAGCGCCGGGCTGCTGGCCCCGATCTACGTCGTCGGCAGGCGGCCGGGGGGCCCGGACGAGGAGGGAATTCCACTCTCGCCGTCGTGCCCGCTGCTGCTGCTGACGACCGGGCACCGCAGCATCAACAAGGCCGTCGGCCTCGCCTTCGAGCCCGGGGCGACCCAGCCCGCCAAGGCCGTCAAATTCGCCCGCGTGCCGGAGGCCGAGCCGGGGTTGGAGCGCGAGTCGGCGGTCCTGCGTCAGTTGCGCGAGGAGCGCCCCGATCTAGCCGGGATCCCATCCCTGGTCGGCGAGGGCGCCCGGAACGGCCGCCTCGCGGTCGTCCAGGAGGCGGTCGCGGGCGAGTCGCTGCTCGACGCCCTGCGTCCCGAGAGCTTCGAGGCGACGGCGACGGCGGTGACCCGCCTGCTGATCGAGCTGGCGAAGGGGCGACCCCAGAGCCCGGACTGGCGCCAGCGCCTGGTCGCCGAGCCGCTCGACTGGTTCGAACAGCACTTCGAACCCACTGTCGGGTCACTTCTCGACGGCCTCGGCGATATGCCGGGCGCCTGCGAGCACCGCGACTGCTCGCCCTGGAACGTGCTGATGACGCCGGCCGGCGATCCCGTCCTGCTCGACTGGGAGTCGGCCGAGCCGGCCGGGCTGCCGGGCCTCGACCTCGTCTACTTCCTCGCCAACTGCGCCTTCGTCCTCGACAAGGCGCTGGAGAGCGGCCGCACCCGCGAGACCTACGCCCGGCTGCTCGATCCCGCCACCCCGCACGGCCGCGTCGCCGCCGCGGCGATCGCCGAGTACACGAGCGCCCTCGGCATCTCCGCCGCCGACTTCCGCCGCCTCCGCCTCCTCACCTGGGTCGTCCACAGCCGCAGCGACTACCGCCATCTGGAGCTGGAGTCCCGCGGCGCCCCGAGCGCCGAGGCGCTGCGCGGCTCGGTCTTCCTCGGCCTGGTCGAAGAGGAGCTCGGCCGGGGCTAACGCCGCAGCCGCAGCCACCAGCCCGGCAGCGCCTCGCCGGTGAGCACCTTCCAGAGGACCGCGAGCGCACCGTCGGCGCCGTGGACGCTGACGCGGCGCAGCTTGTAGCGGTCGCTGGCGGCGTCGTTGCGGCCCTTCTCGGTCGTGAAGGCGGCCTCGTAGCCCGCCGCCTCGGTGGCGGCGCAGACGGCGTCGTCGTGGTCGCCGTTCGGGTAGGCGATCACCGCCGCGGCGGCGGGAACGTGCTCGCGCAGCTCGGCCAGCGAGCCGAGCAGCTCGACCTCGCGCTCCGCCACTCCGAGCTGGGTCAGGCGGCGGTGATGGCGGGTGTGGGAGCCGATCGCAACACCCGCCTCCGCCAACCGTCCGATCTCCTCCCAGCCGGCGACCGGCTCGCCGTCGATCCAATGGGCGCTGCCACCGAGCTCGGCGCTGGGGACGAAGAGTTGGGGCGAGAGGGAGGCGGTGCGGAGCAGCGGCTCGATCGCGTCGGCCATCGCGTCGTCGACGGTGATCGCGAAGCGCCGCCGCGGCAGCGCGTTCCGCTCGCCGCGGTGGAAGGCGAGCAGCTCGTCGAGCGGCAGCGGCCGGAACCCCAGCAGGCGCAGGAAGCGCAGCTGGCGGTAGTAGCGCCGCGGCGCGATGTCGATCCGCTCCTGCCCCGGCTTCAGCTCGCCGGCGAAGCGGTGGTAGACGAGCACCGAGTAGGAGCTGGTCAGCCGTCGCCACTCCTCGTCGCTGACCCGTGCCCGCACTTCCGACCAGTGGGCGAGGTCGTCGTGCAGCTCCTTCCAGCGGGGGGAGAGCCGGGCCAGCGGCGCCAGCGCGGCCGCCGGCACCCGCAGCCGGCGCAGCAGGCGGGTCCGCCAGGGCGCCTCGCTCCAGCCCCGCTGCGGCGCGGTCGTCATCGCACCGCCGCCCGGTTGGACATGATGCCCGGATGAGCGCCCTCGGCAAGCTGCGCGCGATCCTCGAGGAGCGGCTGGCCCTGATGGCGCCGTCGCGGCGGCTGCGGTTGGCCCTGGCCGACGAAGTGCTCTCCGGCGAGGCGACGGGAGGGCCCCTGCGCGTGCTCGACGCGGGCTGCGGCGACGGGCTGCTGACGCTGTCGATCGCCCGCCGCCACGGCGAGTGGGCACTGCTCGGCGTCGACCAGCGGGGTGACCTGCTCGACGGTGCCCGCCAGCGCGCGGTCGGGCGCTCGCTCGGCAACGTCCGCTTCCAGCCCGCCGATCTCACCCAGCCGCTGCCCGAGGGGGGCTTCGACGCCGTCGTCGCACTCGAGTGCCTGCACGAGATCCCCGACGACGAGGCGGCGCTGCGAACCATGGCCGGCGCGCTGCGCCCCGGTGGCCTGCTCGCCCTCCAGGTCCCGGAAGAGGACTGGACCCCGGTGCTCCCAGGCAGCACCGGCATCTGGCGCGAGGAGGTGCGGCACGGCTACGGCCGCGAGGAGATCGCCGCAGACGTCCGCGCCGCGGGCCTGGAGCCGGTGGAGCTGCGGCCGACCTACCGCAGCCTCGCCGCTGCCGCCCAGGAGATCCGCGACCGGATCAAGGGCGCTCCGCTGCCCGTCCGCCTGCTCGCCTTTCCGTTCCTGGCGGCCGCGGTCCGCGTCGAGCACCTCGGGCTCACCTGGGGCAAGCCGAGCGCCACCCTCGTGCTGGCGCGTCGACCGGCTCAATAGACGTACTTCTGCAGTGCCTCGTCCCATGCCCGGGAGGAGTCGTCGGCGGCGACGACTCCGTCCAGCGTCGAGTCCGAGGTCGCGTTGAACCGGGTCGCGTAGAAGTTGTGGTAGACGAGGTCGCCGAACACCGTGCCGACGTCGCCCGGCCCGCGCTGGCTCGTCACCTCGAAGAAGTGGACGTTCGGCGCCTCGGCGGCGGAGATCTCCTCGCCGACGTCGCCGGAGGCGTCGCGGCCTTCCGAGCGCGGCACGTAGTGGGCGCGGAACGAGTGGCCCCGCTCGACGAACCGCGAGAACCGCATCGCCCAGCAGCAGGGATGGACGTACTCGCGGTTCAGCCTCGCCCCCGACACCTGCGCGCCCTCGTCGAGCGGGGCGAGCAGGCGGTCGAGCCAGTCGTCGTGGAGGGGGAAGGCGTCGACGTCGAGGGCGACGACGAACTCGGTCTCGCAGCGCAGCACGCCGAGGTCCATCGCCAGCTCGTGCCCGACGTTGGCGGGGAGCAGCAGCCCCTCGACCTCGGGCCGCTCCGCGATCCGCTGTCGCGACTGGTCCTCGGAGCCGTTGTCGACGGCGACGATCCGGGTGCTGGCCGGGCTGCGGCGGCGGACGACGTCGATCAGCACCTCGAGGTGCTGCCACGAGTTCCAGTTGACCGTCACCACGGTCACGGCACCCGGCTCGAGGCGATCGAGTCGCCTGCGCGCCCGCGCCCGCTCCGCGGGGACGGCGAGGCGCCAGCCGGCGATCTGCCCGAGGCGGCGCGCCGACGGGCGGGTGGAGACGGGGATGTGGTTGACGAAGCTCAAGGCGTGGGGGTGGCTCGGCGCCATCATGACGGAGCCGGCCCACGTAAAGCCGCATGTCTCCGCTCAGGCGCTCTGCCGCTAATCTCGGCCCGGTGGAGCACCCCGTCCACGCACCGACTCCGCCTGCTCCGTCGACCACCAGCCGCCTCCGCGGCATCGAGGGAATGCGGGCGCTTGCGGCCAGCTCGATCGTCCTCGTCCATGTCTGGGGCTTCTCCTCGCCGGACGGGGAGGTGCTCGGGTCCGAGCGCTGGATCGGCGACGCGATCTCGACCCTCTCGGTCGGCGTGACGCTCTTCTTCACCCTCTCGGCCTTCCTGCTCTACCGCCCCTTCGCCGCCGCGATCGCCCGCGGTGGGGAACGGATGTCGTTCCTCGCCTACCTGCGCAACCGGGCACTGAGGATCGCCCCCGCCTACTGGGCGATCCTCCTCGTCTGCTCGATCCTGATCGGCACGGTCTACCTGCGCAACGGGGCGGCCCTGGAAGTCGGTCGCCTGACCGACCCCTTCGCCTTCCTGCAGACCGGCCTTCTGTTCCAGAACTACCGCCCGACCACCCTCGGGATCGGGATCGGCCCGGCCTGGTCGCTGGCGGTCGAGCTGGTCTTCTACCTCGCCCTGCCGGTGCTGGTCATCGGCGCCGGCCTGGTCGCGAAACGCGCCCGCGACCGCCGCGGCCGGGTGCTGGCGCTGCTCGGCCCACCCCTGCTGCTGCTGGTCGTCGGGCTGATCGGCAAGCTGGTCGCCGGCCAGGTGTTCCCGGCGGCGCCGACCGCCGGCTACGGAAACAACTGGCACTCGGTCGTCGAGCGCAGCTTCTTCGCCCAGGCGGACCTCTTCACCTTCGGGATGATCGTCGCCGTCGCCTACGTCGAGATGGCCGACGGCCGCCTCAAGCTGCCGGCGAGATGGCGGCTGGCCGCAGCCACGCTCGGCCTGCTGATCTTCATCCCCTGCGCCTGGACGATGAACCAGGGCGAGCACAGCTACCTGCTGCAGAACACCGGCCAGGCGCTGGGCCTGGCGCTGATCTTCGCCGCGATCGTGCTGCCGGCGGCGGAGGGCGCATCGCCCTCGGGTGCGGTCCGCTTCCTCGAGACCCCCGTCCTGGTTGCCACGGGCGTCGTCTCCTACAGCATCTTCCTCTGGCATCTGCCGGTGATCGTCTGGCTCTCCGCCCACGGGCTCACCTTCGGCGGCTGGGCGGGTCTGCTGGCCAACGTCGTAATCGTCACCGTGGTCGTCGGCGCCCTCTCGGCCCTGTCCTACCGCTTCGTCGAGCGCCCGGCGCTGAGCTACAAGCGCTCGATGCGGGTGCGACAGCCGGCGCCTACGGCAGCAGGCGCGCAGCCCGCAGCGCCAGGCCCCGCCACCGAGCCGGCCATCTAGCGGTCGCCAGCTTCACCCGCAGCGTCCGCATCGAGTCGCTCGCGAGGACCTCGATCCGCGGCAGTGCCAAGCGGTCGCAGGAGCGGTCGGCGATTCCGGGATCGACCGTGAACGCGACGAGGTAACCGGCCTCGCGGGCCGCTGCCTCGACCGCTGCGTTCGTCTCCCCGTGGGGGTAGGAGAGGGCGCGGGGACGGGGCAGCCCGAGCGACTCGAGCTTCGCGGTCGAATCGGCAACCTCGTTCGCCACCTCCGCCTGCTCGAGGCGCGCCAGGGGACGGTGGGTCATCGCGTGGGAGCCGATCTCGACGCCGCTGGCGGCGAGCTGACGCAGGCCGGCGGAGTCGAGCAGCGGCAGCTCGCGGGCCCCGAGTGGCCGATCCCACTCGTTGCTCGCGCCGGTGAGGCCGGCGACGGCGAAGGCCAGGGCCGGGACGCTGCGCTCGACGAGCACTGGCAGGCCCTCGCCGAGGAGGTCGACGTAGCAATCGTCGAAGGTGACAAGGGCGGCGCGGCGGGGCAGGCTGCCGCGACCCTCGAACGCCGCCAGGACGGCGTCGAGGCCGACGAAGTTCCAGCCGCGGGCCGCGAGGCCGTCGAGCTGCTCGGCCAGGCGCTCGGCGGGGACGCCGTACTCGGCGAGGACGGGGTCTTCGCCGAGGTCGGAGACCGCGTGGTAGGCGAGGACGGCGACGCTGTCCTCGCCGGCGAAGGCTCGCCGGGCCTGGCGCACGCCGCGCAGGTGCTCCATCGTCCTCAACCCGAAGAAGAGCCGCCGCACCCAGGCCCCCTGCCGGCCGCTGCGGACCAGGGCGACGGCGACGGCGCGCAGCGGCCAGCTGAAGGCTTCCGGCGCCGCCACCAGCGGACCGAGGAACCAGCGGCTGCGGCGGGTGTGAAAGGCCGGGCCTTCGTCGAGCCTGCTTCCCTGCTCGGGGTGCTTGAGCACCAGCTCCTCCTCGGAGCGCCCCGCCTCGCGGGTGCGGCGCAGGTAGGCGGCCGGATCGACGTCGTAGTACTGGTAGCTGATCGCGGCGGGGTTGTAGGCGACCGTGAAGCCGGCTTTGACGACCCGCAGCCCGAAGTCGATGTCCTCGCCGCCGAACATCCCTTCCCGGGTGAAGGAGGTGTCGAAGCCGCCGACGTGGGCGAAGGCCTCGCGGGAGATCGACATCTGGCCGGTCAGCAGGTCGTCCGCCCCGATCTCCGCGCCGTCGGCCGTCAGCCGCTCCCGGCGCGAGCTGGCCCAGAGGCCGACGCCCCAGCTGAGCAGGTTCTGCGGCGAGTCCGGGTGCAGCGGCATGTCGCCGACGACGAGGTCGGCCCCCTCGCGGTGGGAGCGCTCGTGCTCGGCGAGCATCGTGGGGTCCGCCTCCATGTCGTCGTCGAGGAAGAGGAGGATCTCGCCGCCGGCGGCGCGGGCGCCGGCGTTCCGCGCCTCCGCCGCGCCGCTGTTCTCCTGCTCGAGGACGGTCAGGGGGAAGGGAGGGCTCAGCTCGCGCAGCGCGGCGGCGGTGCCGTCGCTGCCGCCGTCGACCACCACGACCACCTCGAAGGAGGAGAGCTCCTGCTTGGCCAGCGCCTCGACGTTGTGAACCACCCGCTCGCGACGCTGGTGGGTGGGGACGACGACGCTGAACCGGGGCCGTCCCGCGGTCGCCTCCATCAGCTCCCCTCGCGAACGCGGTCCTCCGCCGAGCGGTCCTGCGGCACCAGGCGTCGCGCGAGCGGGGGCGCCGCCGCCGCGGCCAGGGCGGTGAGGCGCGCCCGCGGCTGGATCCGCGGGGCGCAGGCGCGCCGCAGCAGCGGGCCCTTCGGCCCGGAGCCGTAGATCGCGTCCTGCGCTTCGGCAACCGTCGCCCGGGAGCGGTGCATTCGGATCGCGCTTTCGAGCGGTGGGCGCTCTTCATTCCGAAGCCCCGGGTTCTCCAGGGCCTTTTCGAGCAGGGTCGCCCGATCCCAGAGGCTCGAGGCCCGGCTCGTGGTCAGGCTGCCGGCGTGCAGGTAGTAGCGGTAGTAGGGGTCGATCGCCATTCCCGCCTGCGAGCCGGTCAGCAGCAGCCGGGTCCAGCAGTCCCAGTCGTAACCGGTCCGCAGCCCCTCGTCGAAGCCGCCGATTTCTCGCAGCCGCGAGAGGCGGATCGCCGGCCAGCCGCCGACGAAGCAGCTCTCGAAGATCGCGGTTCGTTGGTCCTCGGTGACGAACGGGGTGTAGGTGGCGAAGGTGCCGCCCTCGTCCTCGTCGACCACGAAGCGGGCGTCGGTCGTGATCAGGTCCAGATCGGGCCGTTCGCCGGCGAGGTCGGCGAGCGCCTCGAGGCGGCGGGGGTCGTAGGCGTCGTCGGCGTCGAGGATCGCCAGGTAGTCACCGGAGGCCGCGTCCATCCCGGCGTTCAACGCCGAGGCGCCGCCGCCGTTCTCCTTGCGGATCAGCGTTATCCGGTCGGCGAAGGGGCGCAGCGCCTCCTCCGGATGGTCGCTGGAGCCGTCGTCGACGACGAGCACCTCGTGCGCGGGATAGGTCTGGGCCAGCGCCGATTCCACCGAGCGGGCGACGGTGTCGGCCGCTTCGTAGGTGGCCATCACGATCGAGAAGCGCGGCGAGTCGTCGCGCGGCTCGACCGGCTCAGGCGGCGTCGGGGCAAGCCACTTTGGCTCGCTCATGCCGGCAGCCGCCAGGAGTGGGGGAGGACGACGTCGCCTTCGGCCTCGGCGGCGACCGGGCGCTCGCCGATCGTCCCCGGCTCGACGTCGAAGAGGGCGGCGGCCTGCAGCCCGTCCTGGATGTGCCGTTTGGCTTTGACGATGACGTCGATCCGGTAGCGACCGGGCAGCAGCGGCAGGGAGTCGATGTGGCACTCGAGGCGGGTCCCCGGCTCGGCGGCGCGGACGTCTACCGGCGCCGTCATCTCGCTGTCGAGGGTGCAGACCGGCTGACCGAGGCTGTTGACGATCGTCAGCTGGCACTCCATCGTCGGCAGGTGCTCGGTGACGTCGACGACGATCGTCGCCGAGCGGCCGGCGACGACGACGTTGGGGTGGCCGCCGCTCGCGTCGTGGATCTCGAGCCGCCGCACCAGCGTCTCGTCGTAGGCGCGGCTGTCGCGGTCGGTCCGCTCCAGCAGGTCGTCGGAGGCGGCGCTCTCGAGCGTCCGCAGGTAGCTGTCGATCGCCCCGACGATCGGCGCGTCGGCCTTCACCTCGCCGCGTTCGAGCAGGATGCCGCGGCTGCAGAGCGCCTGGATGATCGCCAGGTTGTGGGAGACGAAGACGACGGTGCGGCCCTCTTTGGCGACCTCGTTCATCTTCCCCAGCGACTTGCGCTGGAAGGAGGCGTCGCCGACCGCGAGGACCTCGTCGACGAGCAGGATCTCGGGCTCGAGGTGGGCGGCGACGGCGAAGGCGAGCCGCACCGACATCCCGCTCGAGTAGCGCTTCACCGGCGTGTCGAGGAAGCGCTCCATCTCGGCGAATTCGACGATTTCGTCGAAGCGGGTGCGGATCTCCGCCCGGCGCATGCCAAGGATCGCGCCGTTGAGGAAGATGTTCTCGCGCCCGGTCAGCTCGGGGTGGAAGCCGGTCCCGACCTCGAGCAGCGAGCCGACGCGGCCGGTGACGTCGGCGTAGCCGGTCGAGGGCTCGGTGATCCGCGAGAGGATCTTCAGCAGGGTGCTCTTGCCGGCGCCGTTGTGGCCGATCAGGCCGACGACTTCGCCGGAGCGGATCGTCAGCGAGAGGTCCTTCAGCGCCCACAGCAGGTCGCGCTCCTGCTTCTTCTTGCGCTCCCGCCTGAGCGGGTTCCGCGCTTTTTCGACGATCGCCTCGCGCAGGGTGCCGTAGCCGGCCCCTTTCACCCCGAGGGTGTAGCTCTTGCCGAGCTCCTTGGTCTCGATCGCGACGTCGCTCATCAGACGAAGTCGGCGAAGGCGCGCTCGGTGCGGTCGAAGTAGGCGAGGCCGGCGAGCAGGAACCCGACCGCGGCAAGGGCCGAGATCCCGATCAGGTCCCAGGGAGCGTCGCCGGTCCCCAGCGTCGCCCAGCGGAAGCCTTCGACCACCCCGACCATCGGGTTGATTGCCGAGAGCGTCCGCCAGGGCTCGTCGATCTGGCTGCTGGGGTAGACGACGGGGCTGACGAAGAGCCACATCTGGATCGCGAAGGGGACGACGTAGCGGACGTCGCGGTAGCGGACGTTGATCGCCGAGAGCGCCGCCGTCGTGCCCAGCGCCGCGGCCGCGGCGATCACGACCAGCAGCGGCACCGCGAGGATCGCAACCGAGGGGACGAAGCCCCAGGCGAAGACGATGATCATCAGGATCACGAAGGAGATCGCCAGGTCGACGAAGCCGGCGACGATCACCCCCATCGGCATGAAGATCCGCGGGAAATAGATTTTCGAGACGAGGGCGGAGTTGCTGACCAGGCTGTCGGAGCCGAGCAGCAGGGCGGTCGAGAAGAAGGTCCAGGGGACCAGCGCGGCGAGGCTGAAGAGCGGGTAGGGGAGACCGTTGGACGAGAGGCCGGCGACGTTGCCGAAGATCAGCGAGAAGACGACCATGAAGCCGACCGGCTGCAGCACCGCCCAGGCCCCGCCGAGCGCGGTCTGCCGGTAGCGAACGGTGATGTCGCGGAGGGCGATCTGCCCGGCCAGGTCGCGGTAGCGCCACAGCTCCCGCGGCGCCAGCACGCGGCTGAAGCCGCGGGTCGGCTGCAGTCGCAGCGTCTCGGGCTGCGGTGCGGGCACGGCTGCGGTGCGCTCGTCCGGCGCAAGGGTCTCCATGGGACTCACCATGAAAACGCATCGGCAGGCGGCTGCGGGTCTCAAGCCACGCAGCGAAGATTGCTTGCGCGGCCCCGCCTCCTGCCGAGGCGTCCGTCAGACTGGCGACAGCATGTCCACCCCCTTCTTCAGCGTCATCGTGACGACGTACAACCGCGAGCAGATCGTCCGCCGCGCGGTCGACAGCTGCCTGGCGCAGAGCTTCGAGGACCTCGAGGTGGTCGTCGTCGACGACGCCTCCAGCGACGGGACCGTCGCCGGCCTGGAGTCCGCCTACGACGATTCGCGGCTGCGGGTCGTCGTCCACGAGCGCAACCGGGGGATCAACCCGGCTCGGCACACCGGCACCGTCGCCGCCCGCGGCGAGTGGATCGTCGTCGTCGACAGCGACTGGGAGCTGATGCCCGAGGCGCTGGAGCGGTTGCGGGCGGCGATCGAAGCGCTGCCCGAGGGGGTGCGGGTGGTCCGCTTCCGACTGCTCTGGGACGACGGCTCGGTGACGCCGAGGTTCGTCCCGGCCGAGCCCTACGGCTACGAGGGGCGGATCCGCTGGGCCGAGGAGGAGGGTGGCGAAGACGCCGGCCGCTGCATCCAGGCCGCGGTCTTCGAGCAGACGCCCTACATCGCCGATCGCCGCGGCGCGATGGAGTGGCTCTTCGAGCTCGAGCTCGCCAAGGCCGAGACGACCCTCTGCCTCGACGAGGTGCTCGGCAAGGAGCACAGCGACGCGCCCAACAGCTGGCTGCGGAGCGTCAAGGCCTCCGAACTGCTGCCCCGCCTGCGCACCGAGGCCCCGGACATGCTGTGGATGGCGGAGACAACCCTGGCCCGCCACGGCGAGGCGCTGCGCCGCTGGGGGCCGAAGCAGTACGCCGACCTGCTGCGGATCGCGGCGATGCAGTCCTTCCTGCTCGGCCGCCGGCGCGACGGCATCCGCTACGGGCTGCGGGCGCTGCGGGAGCGGCCGCTGGCGCCGATCGCCTGGGTCACCCTCCTGCTCGGCGTCCTCGGCCCCGGCGCGGTCGGCCGCGGGACCCTGGTCCTGCGCCGGCTGCAGGGGCTGCGGGCTTAAGCAGCGGCCGGCGGCGGGCGCCCCGCCAGGCGCTCGGGTAGCACCAGCGGTCGCAGGATCGTCGCCAGCATCACCAGGGCGAGGAGGAACTGGGAGCCGGTCCAGGTCCAGCCGACGGCGACGACCCCGATGTCGGGGATCAGCAGCGCGCTGAGGCCGAGGACGATCGCGAACTGGATCCCCTGGACGACGACGACGAAGCCGCCCCGGTGCTCGATCCGGGCGACGCCGATGCCGAGGGCGACGATCACGTTGGGGACCGCCCCGACCGCGAGCAGGCGCAGCAGGTTGGTGCCCGAGTCGGCGTACTCCTGGCCGAAGACCAGCAGCGCCAGCGGGGCGATCAGCGCCGTCAGCGCCGCCATCGGGGCGACCAGCCGCATCGAGTGCGCCAGCGCTTGGCGCGAGAGCCGTCGCAGCTTCGGCATGTCGAGCGCCGCCTCGACGGTCAGCGAGGTGGTGACGTTGAGCGCGACGAGCTGCAGCGAGAGGCAGATCATCCAGGGGATGAAGAAGTAGGCCGCGTCGGCGGCGCCGGCCTGGTTGGCGACCAGGATCGGCAGGTACATGTTCCCGACCAGGGCGAAGAGGTTGCCGCCGTAGTTGCCGGCGGCCATCCGGATCACCTTGTCGCGCTCCAGCGACCCGACCGAGCGGTCGTTGGGGATCAGGCGGCGGAAGATCAGCCAGTTGATGACGATGATCGCCGGCAGCAGCGGCGCGTTCCAGGCGACGAACGGGCCGGCGGTCGGCAGCAGCGCCGCCAGGGCGATCAGCAGGACCAGCTTCGTCGCCGCGTAGAGCGAGTTCTCGAGCGGGATCCAGCGCGCCGTCTGTAGCCCGGTGAGGACGCTGTCCTGGAGGGTGAAGATCGTCGTCGCCGCGGTCGCCAGGGTGAACCCGATCAGCCAGTCGGGCTGTTGGAGGAAGTCGAGGGTGGGGGACCAGACGTCGCTGGTCGCCGCGACCAGGGCGCCGGCCACGAGCGAGAGCCCGGCGGTCAGCGCGTAGCTGCTGAACACCAGTCGCCGCAGGGCGGTGCCGGCGATCGGCAGGTAGCGGACCAGGACGGCGGAGAGGCCGAGCGAGCAGACCCCCGAGACAAGGGTCATCGCCGAGATCGCGGCGGCGTTCTGGCCGACCTCGTGGGCCGAGTAGGAGCGGGCGGCGAGCGCCCAGAAGGCGACACCAAGCAGGCTGGTGATGCCCGTGCCGATGATCAGGTAGTAGCCGGTGCGGTAAAGCCGGTCGTCGAGATGGCCGCGCAGCCGCCTCAGACCGCGGGGGGCGGCCTGAGTCGAGCTCTCCACGGCTACCTGGCCCCGGGCCCGGAGACCCGCCAGAGCACCTGGTCGCGACCGGCCGCCGCCCAGAGCTCGGTCGCGCGCACGCCCTGGCGCCGCGGCCAGTCCTCGCCGGCGAGGACGAAGCGTGAATCGGGCTTTTCTCGGCTCTCGGTGAACAAGGTCACTCTGGTGTTCGGCAGGAACCACTGCAGGCTGTAGAGCCCGATCGTGTCGTAGGAGTCGAGGTCATAGGCGATCGTCTTCGCGCCGGCGTCTTCGGCGGCGGACTGGGGACTGGTCCATCCCGCCGGATAGACGGCACGCTGCGAGCTGCGAACGGGGTTCCAGGCTCCATAGGCGGCCACGGCGAGGAACAAGGCTACCGCGGCCACTCCCGTCGCTTTCGGGCCGAAGGCGGTGGCGCGGGTCAGCAGCCAGGCGCCGCCGAGCGCGACCAGCGCCGCGCCGATCAGGATCGCCGGGCCGAGCTGGACGGTGATGAACGGCAGCGCCGAGATGTTCCAGCGGTTGGCTGCGTCCGGGTCCGAAGCCGTCGCCCGGATCAGGACCACGAGCGCGGTCAGCACCCCGAACCCCGCCAGCGGCCAGGCCAACCGCCGCAGGGTGTGGTTGAGCTTTGGGGCGCTATCCGCCACAAAGCTCAACCACACCTGCGGGAGCGCTGCCAGGCCGAAGGCGATCAAGGCCGGGGCGACGACCTCGGCGTAGCGGCCGTAGATCAGCATGTCGGGACGGGTCCGTTCCGGGAAGGCGGAGGCGGAGATCGCCAGCAACAGCGCCGTCAGGGCGAGGAGGACGCCGAGCAGCGGCCGCCGCCGGCGGGCGAAGTCGGCGGCCGCGACGGCGGCGAGGCCGAAGGTGGCGACGAGCAGGTACCAGGTCTGCCCGAGCAGGTTCGCCAGCGCCGTCCGCAGGCCGCCGAACTGGAACAGCTCGTCCATCCGTTCGCTCAGTTCGTCGGGGGCCGAGCCGGCGTAGTTGTCGTCGATCAGGGAGCTGTCGAGCAGGTGGACGCCGTAGAAGGCGAGGGCGATGACGGCGACGCCGAGGACCAGCGCCGCCGGCCGCAGACGGCGGCGCACGGTCAGCCAGACCATCCCCGCCAGGGCGACCGCGACCGCGACGATCATCCGGTTGTGGACCGCCCAGAGCGCACCGGTCGCGGCGCCGAGCGCGGCGGCCCAGGCGAAGTCCCCCCGCCCTTCTCGCTCGGTGAGCAGCCCGCCGAAGGCGATCAGCCAGATGCAGACGAGCGGGAAGAGCGCGTTCTCGGACATCGCCACCTGGGAGAGGACGGTCAGCGCCGGGTAGACGGCGCCGGCCAGCGCCGCCCAGATCGCGAGCTCCGGGCGGACCCCGGCGAAGCGCGTCAGCAGCAGGTAGAGGAGCGGGAAGACCGATGCCGCGAGCGCCGCGTTGAGGACGAGCACGAGGTGGTAGAGGAAGGTCGGGCTGCCGCCGAGCTCGAGCAGCGGCGCGATCAGCAGCGAGTAGCCGCCGCGGTAGAAGGGGGCCTGTTCGAGCTGACCGGCGAGGCCGCCGTCGATCACCCTGGCGTTGGTCAGGTAGCCGATCTCGTCGGCGACGAGAACCGGCCCAGTTCGCAGCAGCGAGAGGGCGAAGCGGAGCAGGAACAGCGCGACCGTGCCGGCGATCAGCAGCCGGCCGTACCGGGGTGACTGGTTCATTTCCCCTTACGAACGGCGCAAGGGCGCCCGCGTCAGGGCAAAGGTGCAGCTAACCCGCGCTTTTCCGGCGGCGGGCGATTGCCATCTCGTAGGCCTCTTCGAAGCGGGGCAGGATCGCGGCGGGGCTGAACGTCTGCGCCCGCGCCGCCGCGGCGGCGCCGAGGCGCTCCCGCAGCGCGTCGTCGCCGACCAGCCGCCGCATCGCCCCGACCAGCGCCAGGCGGTCGTCCGGCGGGACGAGCAGCCCGGTCTCGCCGTCGACGACGATGTCGCGCAGGCCGCCGATATCGGAGGCGATCACCGGCTTGCCGGCGGCCGAGGCCTCGAGCGCGACGATCCCGAACGGCTCCGGCCAGAGCGAGGGCGCGACCGTGAACAGCGAGCGCCGCAACGCCTCGATCGCCAGCTCGTGCGGCCAGGCGCCGGTGACGTGGACGTTGGGCCGGTCCTTCAGCTCGTCGATGTAGCACCGGCCGACGAGGACCAGCGGCGGCGGATCCTCGAGCCGGCGGTAGGCCTCGGCCAGGTGCCAGGCGCCCTTGTCGACGGTGGCGTCGCCGAAGAAGAGGATGAACGGCTCGTCGGGGAGCTGGGCCAGACGCGGGTCGTCGAGGGCGGGGGAGGGCAGCTCGCCGATGAAGTTCGGGATCACCCGCGAGACCTCGCCGCCGTGGATCCGGCAGAGCTCCTCCACGGTCGAGCTGACCGGGAGGAAGACGTCGACCTTGCGCCGCAGCCGCGGGCCGAACCAGCCGACGCCGCAGGAGGCGACCAGGCCCCTGGAGACGCCGTAGTGCTCGCTGGCGCAGAGCTGGCACTTGACCGGCGCCGGCCCCGAGCAGACCTCGTCCTTGCGGCGCAGCCGCTTGGTCGCGCAGATCAGGCCGTAGTCGTGCAGCGAGAGCGCGAGCGCGCTGCGGGACTCCCTGGCCAGCGGCAGATAGGAGTGGACGATCCAGTTGTGGGCGTGGACGATCTGCGGCCGCTCCCGCCGCAGCACCCGCCGCAGGTCGTGGGCCGTCTCGGGGTCCGGGGCGGGGGGTGCGTGGCGGCGCTCGGTGTCCTGGTGACCGCGGGTGATCCGGTAGCTGGTGCTGCGCAGCGTGTGGACGCGAGCGCCCGCCACCTCGCCGGCTGTCGCGCCGCCGGGCTGCTGCAGCGTCGCGATCGAGACGTCGTGCCCGCGGGCGACCAGCTCGCGGCTCAGGTCCTCGACAACGCGCTCTTCGCCGCCGACGATCGGCGCGAACGACTGGGCCAGCATCATGACTCGCACCCGCAAAGCCTCGCATGGGGAGGGGCGGTGAGCCTGCCAGAATCCCGCCGGTGCAAAGCGACCCCCGCGCTGAGCGCGCCGCCACCCCGCCGACGATCTCGGTCGTGATCTGCGCCTACACCCTCGATCGCCTCGCGGTGATGGGCGAAGCGCTGGACTCGCTGCGCGCCCAGACGCTGTCGCCGCACGAGGTCGTCCTGGTCATCGACCACGCCCCCGAGCTGCTCGAGGAAGCGGGCCGCCTCTGGCCCGAGGTGAAGATCGTCGCCAACCGCGAGCAGCAGGGCCTCTCCGGCGCCCGCAACACCGGCGTCGCCGAGGCGAGCGGCGAGGTCGTCGCCTTCCTCGACGACGACGCGATCGCGGCTCCCGACTGGCTCCAGCACCTGGCCGACGCCTACGCCGACCCTGACGTGCTCGGCGCCGGCGGCAGCGTCCACCCGCGCTGGGTCGAGGGCAAGCCGGGCTGGTTCCCGCCGGAGTTCGACTGGGTCGTCGGCTGCACCCACACCGGCATGCCGCAGCAGCCAGCGCCGGTCCGCAACCTGGTCGGCGCCAACATGTCCTTCCGCCGCGCGCCGCTGGTCGAGGTCGGCGGCTTCAGCCACGAGCTGGGCCGGGTCGGGACCCTGCCGGTCGGCTGCGAGGAGACCGACCTCAGCATTCGCGTCCACCAGCGCTGGCCCGGGGCCGAGATCCGCTACGACCCCGCCGCGGAGGTCGAACACGTCGTCCCCGGCTCGCGGGGCAAGCTCGGCTACTTCTTCGACCGCTGCCGCGCCGAGGGGCGCTCGAAGGCGGTCCTGACCAAGATGGTGGGCAGCGAGGACGGCCTCTCCTCGGAGCGCTCCTACGTCCGCCAGACGCTGCCGGCGGGGGTCCTGCGCGGCCTCCGCGACGTGCTGCGCGGCGACGTCGGGGGCTTCGGGCGGGCGACGATGATCTTCCTCGGCCTCGCGGCGACCACCAGCGACTACCTCAAGGTCCGCTCAGGTCTCGTCAAGCCCGACAGCACCGCCGACGCGCACCCGAGCGCCAACGGCGGCGCCCCGCGGGTGCTGATGGTGACGCCGCGCAGCCCGCTCGAGCAGGGCGGGGTGGAGCGGCACGTGATGGAGGTCAGCCGGCGGATGGCGGCGGTCGGCGTCCGGGTCGAGGTCCTCTGCGCCGACCCGGAGCTGGAGAAGGCGACCAGCGAGACCCGCGACGGGGTCCGGATCCGCACCGTCCGCGCCTGGCCCCGCGGCCGCGACTGGTTCCTGGCGCCGGGGATCTGGCGCGAGATGGGGCGCGAGAAGTGGGACCTCGTCCACCTCCAGAGCTACCACACGCTGGTCGCCCCGCTGGCGATGCTGCGGGCGCTGACGCTGCGCGTCCCCTACGTCGTCACCTTCCACGGCGGCGGCCACTCCTCGGACCTCCGCAACCGCGCCCGCAAGACGCAGATGCGGCTGCTGCGGCCGCTGCTGCGGCGTGCGGCGCGGCTGGTGGCGATCGCCCGCTTCGAGATCGAGGACTACGGCGTCGCGCTCGGCGTCCCGCCCGAGCGCTGGGCCTTCATCCCCAACGGCACCGACCTCAGCTTCTCCGACGCCGACCTCGCCAGCGCCGAGCCGGAGACGACGACGCTGGCCTCGATCGGCCGGCTCGAGCGCTACAAGGGCCACCACCGCGTGCTCGAGGCGTTTCCGCACGTGCTCGAGCGCGAGCCCGGGGCGCGGCTGCTGATCGTCGGCAAGGGCCCCTACGAAGACGAGCTGCGCCGCCGCGCCGAGGAGCTCGGCCTCGCCGAGCGGGTGGAGATCACCAGCGTCCCCTCCGGCGACCCGCAGGGGATGGCGACCCTGCTCGGCGGCGTCTCGCTCGTCGTCCTGATGAGCGAGTTCGAGTCCCACCCGCTGGTGGCGCTGGAGGCGGCCGCCGCCCGCCGCCGCCTGCTGGTCGCCGAGGCCGGCGGCCTGAAGGAGATCGCCGAGGACGGGTTCGGCCGCGGCATCCCGCTCGACTCGACCCCCGAGCAGGTCGCCGCCGCCGCGCTGGAGGAGCTCGCCAGGCCGCTCCCGCAGCGCTCGCCGAGCCTCAGCAGCTGGGACGAGTGCGCCACCGCGCTCCTCGATCTGTATGGATCGATTTCTTCAACTGGACGTTCGGCCGAGGGATGAACGTCCAGCGAATCTGGGGTGACTGAAGCCGCACGGGGGTGAGTCGATGACAGCGGGGCCATGAACCGCTCCCGCCACATCGCCACCGTCCTCGTCCTCGCCCTCGGGCTGATCGCCGTCTTCGCCTCGGGCGCCTTGGCCGCCGAAGGCATCGGTCCCGCCAAGAAGCTCGGCGGCGGCGGCACGAGCGCGACGACCACCACTTCCAGCGCCCGGACCAACACCGGCAGCGGCAAGGAAACGCTGACGATCGCGACCAAGTCGCCGCTCACCGGCACGACCATCGCCGGCACCGTCGTCTGGGAGGTCTCGGTCTCGGCCGGGGCGCCGAGCAAGGTCGAATTCGCGATCGACGGCAGTGTCCAGGGGGCCGACACCAGCGCGCCCTTCGCCGTCAATCTGGACACCACCAAGCTCTCCAACGGGTCCCATACGCTCAGCGTCACCGCCTATGGCTCGCGCGGCGTCAAGGCGACGAGCAAAGTGACCGTGAAAGTCTCGAACGCGACCTCGACCCCGGACCCGGAACCGACCCCGGAACCCGAACCGACTCCCGAACCGACTCCGGAACCCGCTCCCGCTCCTAGCCCGACCGGTGGACCGATCCTCTGGGGCGCGACGATCGGCTCGCACCTGACCGGCAACCAGGCCCCCTGGGACATGAGCGCCGTCACCAAGTTCGAGGAAAACGCCCGCAAGAAGGCCTCGATGGTCCAGTTCTTCCAGCCCTTCGCCAACTGCAACCCCGGCTGCTCCTTCTACAAGTTCCCGACCAACCCGATGGAAAGCATCCGCACCCACGGCTCGATCCCGGTGCTGAGCTGGAGCTCGCAGTCGATCCCCTCGACCAAGGTCGAGCCCGACTTCCAGCTCTCCGACGTGATCTCGGGTCGCTACGACTCCTACATCCGCGAATTCGCCACCCAGGCCAAGAGCTGGAACCACCCCTACTTCCTCCGCTTCAACTGGGAGATGAACGGCAGCTGGTTCCCCTGGCACGAGGGCGTCAACGGCAACCTGGCCGGCGAATCGGCCAAGGCCTGGCGCCACGTGCACGACATCTTCAGCGCGGTCGGCTCCAACAACGCGACCTGGGTCTGGTGCCCGAACGTCGAGTACAGCGGCAGCACCTCGCTGGCCTCGCTCTACCCCGGCGACTCCTACGTCGACTGGACCTGCCTCGACGGCTACAACTGGGGGACCAACCCGGCCAAGCCCGACAAGTGGAAGAGCTTCGACACGGTCTACAAGCCGAGCTACCAGAAGATCGTCGAAACGATCGCTCCGGGAAAGCCGATGATGATCGGCGAGGTCGCATCGACCGAGTACGGCGGCTCGAAGGCGGCCTGGATCAAGGACATGCTGGCCAAGATCCCGACCGACTACAAGAAGATCCGCGCCCTCCTCTGGTTCGACAAATTCGACAGCAACATGGACTGGCCGGTCGAGACCTCGGGCAGCGCCACCAGCGCCTTCGCCGAAGGCCTGCAGAGCTCGGCCTACCTGGGCAACACCTTCGCGGGCCTCAGCCCCACCGAGATCCAGCCGCAAGGCTGATCGCAAGCGGGCTGGCGCCCGCTCCCAGCGCAATTGGACATATGTCCAGGTGTCCGTCCGTTGCTGCAACAGATGGCCATAGAGCCGATGGCCTTGTATGGCCAAAAGCCTCTCGATCCGCTGCACCGCGCTCTTCGCCCTCGTGGCGCTGGCGTGCCTCCTGCCCGGCGTCGGCAGCGCCTCCGCAAAGGCGCCGGCCGGCAAGCCGCAGGCCGGCGGCAAGCATGCTCGGGTCGGCAAGGCGCGTGCCCTCGTAGGTTCCAGCCGCTGCGTCACGCGCCGGGCCAAGCGCGCCAACACGACCCGCATCCGGCGCCGCTGCGCCCGCAAGCCGGTCGCCAGCGGTCCCGCCCAGCCGCTCTACTGGGGCGCGACGATTGGCTCGCACCTGACCGGCGACCAGGCGCCCTGGGACATGAACGCCGTCGCCAGCTTCGAAGCGGGGGCGGGCAAGTCGGCCTCGATGGTCCAGTTCTTCCAGCCCTTCGCCCAGTGCGGCGGCGCCGATTGCTCCTTCTACTCGTTCCCGACGACGCCGATGGATGACATCCGCGATCACGGCTCGATCCCCGTTCTCAGCTGGAGCTCGCAGGCGATCCCCTCGACCCTCAGCCAGCCCGACTTCCAGCTCTCCGACGTGATCTCGGGCCGCTACGACGAGTACATCGCCGAATTCGCCGCCGAAGCCCGCGACTGGGGGCACCCGTTCTTCCTCCGCTTCAACTGGGAGATGAACGGCAACTGGTTCCCCTGGGCCGAGGGCGTCAACGGCAACGTCGGCGGCGAGTACGTCGCCGCCTGGCGCCATGTCCACGACATCTTCGCCGCCGCCGGCGCGACCAACGTCTCCTGGGTCTGGTGCCCGTTCGTCGACCCCGGCGGCTCGATGACCGACCTCACCTCGCTCTACCCGGGCGACTCCTACGTCGACTGGACCGGCCTCGACGGCTACAACTGGGGTACCAACCCCGCCTCGCCGCGCGGCTGGCGGAGCTTCGACCAGCTCTTCCGCAGCACCTACGATGAGATCGTCGAAGGCATCGCCCCGTCGAAGCCGATGATGCTCGCCGAGGTCGGCTCCAGCGAGCACGGCGGCTCCAAGGCGGACTGGATCCGCGACGCGCTGGCGCGGGTGCCGACCGAATACCGGCAGATCCGCGCCCTGCTCTGGTTCGACAAATTCGACGACAACATGGACTGGCCGATCGAGACCTCGGCCCCCGCCACCGCGGCCTTCGCCGAAGGGGTCCAGCAGCCCGTCTTCGTCGGCGCCGGCTACAGCGGCCTCAGCGGTGGCGCGATCGCACCCCCCAGCTGAGTCGCCGATGCCGCCGAACGCGTTCCCTAGACTTGCGCGTCTGTTCTCCTGGGTTCACCTGAAGCGCTCCCACCGGGCGCATCGAGTCGCTGCGCTGCTGCTGGCGCTGGCCGGCTGCTGCCTGTTCGTGGCGCCGTCATTGACCACTGCGGCCAAGCCGCCCAAGCCCGCCAAGCCGAAGCCCGCCTACTGGGGCGCCTGGATCGGCGATCAGATCACCGGCGAGGACGCTCCCTGGGACATGAACGCGGTCACCTACTTCGAACAGATGGTCGGTAAGGCGCCTTCGTTGATCGAGTTCTCGTCCCCGTGGCAGATCTGCGGCCGCACCGGCTGCACCCCCTACGAGTTTCCCCGCGAAGCGGTGGAGAACATCCGTGGCTACGGGGCGATCCCGGTCTACAGCTGGGGTGCCGAATCGAGCCCGCGCAGCAGCGAAAACCAGCCCGACTTCCAGCTCGCCGACATCATCGGCGGCGCCTACGACCCCTACATCGTCCAGTTCGCGACCGAAGCCCGCGACTGGGGTCACCCCTTCTTCCTCCGTCCCAACTGGGAGATGAACGGCAGCTGGTTCCCCTGGTCGGAGCGCGCCAACGGCAACACCCCCGGCCAGTTCGTCGCCGCCTGGCGCCACATCCACGACCTCTTCGCCGCCGTCGGCGCCACCAACGCCACCTGGGTTTGGTGCCCGTACGCGGAATCCGAGAAACAGCTGAAAAAGACACCGCTGAAGCCGCTCTACCCTGGCAACGGGTACGTCGACTGGACCTGCATCGACACCTACAACTGGGGTCGGAACGCCGTCAACCCGAAGCCCTGGCGCAGCTTCGACCAACTCTTCGCCCCGGCTTACACGGAGTTGACCAAGAAAGTCGCGCCGAAAAAGCCGCTGATGCTGGGCGAGTTCGCCACCAGCTCCTTCGGCGGCCACAAGGCGGCCTGGATCCGTCAAATGTTCGAAAGGCTGCCGCGTAATTACCCGCGAGTCCGAGCTTTGATCTACTTCAACACTGTCGATCGAGGGATCGACTGGCCGTTGGAGACCTCACCTTCGGCCGCCAAAGCATTCGCGAAGGGGATCCGCAAAGGCATCTACGCCAACAACCGGTTCGGCGAACTCGCCAGCAGCCCGATCCCGCCCTTGCGCTGATCTTTTCCAAGCGGCGCTTCGTATGCAGGGTGATGAGAGGGCGCAGCGAACCGCGCCGAAGCGGGTTTGAAGGCCAGTTGAACCAATGACGCGAAGCAAACGAAACATTCCAGTCGCCGGCGCCTGGCTCCTTGCTGCCCTGGCTTTGCTGTTGCTCGTCGCGCCAGGTGCGGTGGCGAAGAAGCGGCCGCCGGCCTCGCTCTACTGGGGCGCCCAGATCGGCGACCAGATGACCGGCGAAGCGGCGCCCTGGGACATCAACGCCGCCTACCGCTTTCAGGAGCTCGCCGACAAGGGCCTCTCGCTGATCGAGTTCGGCTCGCCGTTCGCCGAATGCAACGACGACGGCACCGGCTGCGTGATGACCCGCTTCCCGCTGACCCCGCTGGAAAACGCGCGGCGCTACGGCGCGATCCCGGTCTTCAGCTGGAACTCGGCCGCCAGCCCCGAAGACGTCGACCAGTCCGCTTACACCCTCGGCGCCGTGATCGGCGGCCGCTACGACGCCTACATCCGCGAATTCGCAACCAAGGCGAAGGAATGGAACAAGCCCTTCTTCCTCCGCTTCGACTGGGAGATGAACGGCTTCTGGTTCCCCTGGTCGGAGGGGATCAACGGCAACACCCCCGGCCAGTTCGTGGCCGCCTGGCGCCACGTCCACGATATCTTCGATTCGGTAGGCGCTCACAACGTCACCTGGGTCTGGTGCCCTAACGTCGACCTCTACAACAGCCTCACGCCCCTCGGCGAGCTCTACCCGGGCGACTCCTACGTCGACTGGACCGGCCTCGACGGCTTCAACTGGGGCGAGCGGGCCGGCTCGCCGGGCTGGCAGACCTTCAACCAGGTCTTCCACCGCACCTACCGCCGCATCGTCACCAAGGTGGCGCCGAGCAAGCCCCTGATGCTGGCCGAGGTCGCCTCGACCGACCGCGGCGGCAACAAGCCCGCCTGGATCAAGGACATGCTCAACAAGGTCCGCCACAACTACCGCAAAATCCGAGCCGTCATCTGGTACGACGTCGACGACCGCGGCACCAACTGGCCCCTCGAGCGCAGCAAGAAGGCCAGCAACGCCTTCCGCAAGGGCATCAATCCCAAGGCCTTTCGCCCGAACCTCTACGGCGGCCTCACCCAAAGCCCGATTCAGCCCCCGCCGCGCTGAGCGGCAGCTTCTTAGGGTGGATCGGTAGGGGGGAGTGGGTGCCCCTCTCCCAAAGACCGTCGCGCAGCTGGTCGAACTTATGGGCGCCGTCGTGGCTTCTTGAGCCTTTGTGAGAGGGGCACCCACTCCCCCTGCAAACGAGCTAAGTAGCTCCGCTCAAGAAGGGCGGAGGCTTGTGAAGAGGGTGGATGGCCTTGACGTTGCTGAGCAATCAGAGGTATGTCAGCAAAACTCGTCATTACTCGGAATATCTAGGTTTTGCCCAGGTATCTGCTCACGGACCACCTACATTGGAGGAAGAGGCATCTGCAGGGTCCAAACCTGCGGCCCCGGGGTCCAAACCCGGGGGCAAATCGCCTCCAGGCGGGCGCCCGCCATTGATTTCTTAGCCGGTACCGGACCAACCTCGCCCGGCAACTTAACCATGCGGCCGCGCCTTGGTCGTCCCCAGCCGCGTGTCGTAGAGGGACGGCTACCCCTCTGACAAAGGCTCAAGAAGTCACGCTGGAACCCGAAAGTTCGACCAGCTGCGCGACGGTCTTTGGCAGAGGGGTAGCCGTCCCTCCATCAACAAAGCCTTCGAGAGACGACTAAGCCGCGGCGCGCTGGCGCTGCTCGCGGCTGACCTCGGGGGCCACGTTGTGCCGCGGGTGATGGAGGCTGCGGCGGCGGCGGGCCTCTTTGAAGATCGTGCCGAGGACGCGGAAGCCGTCGCGGAAGGTCTTCAGGTTGCTGACGCCGGAGATCCGCTCTTTCTCGTAGCTGGGCACCTCGGTGATTTTCATGCCTGCGGAGGCCATGCGGAGGTTGATCAGCGTCTCGACCTCGAAGCCGGGGACGTCGAGCGAGATGAAGGGCAGGCAGCGGGCCCAGAAGGCGTTGTAGCCGTAGCAGAGGTCGGTGAAGTGGGTGCCGTGCAGGGCGTTGGCGGTGCCGCTGAGGACCGAGTTGCCGAGGCTGCGCAGGCGGGTGATGTCGGCGCTGCCGCCGCCCTCCATGTAGCGCGAACCCTTGGCGAAGTCGGCGCCGGCCTCGAGCGCGGCGACGAAGCTGGGGATCTCGGCCGGGTCGGCGGAGCCGTCGGCGTCGAGCATCACGACCAGGTTGCCGGTCACGGCGGCGAAGCCGGTGCGGAAGGCGTCACCCTTGCCGCGGCCGCTCTGGGTGGTGACGCGGATGCTGGGGTAGGCCTCGCGGGCGGCCTCGACGGTGTTGTCCTTCGAGTTGCCGTCGACGAGGATCACCTCGTGCAGGTCCTCCGGCAGTTCGCGCAGCACCAGCCCGATGTTCTTTTCCTCGTTCATCGCCGGGACGACGACGCTGACTTTGGTCTTGCGGGTGGCGCGGCGGTTCGGGCCTTTGTAGGGGATGGCACCCCGGGCGGCGAGCGCCTCGACCTCGATCAGCGGCACGCCGCCGACCCGGTTCGGGGTCGCCGACTGCGCCTCGAGCAGGTCGAGGGGGCGCGGCAGGAGGCTGACGGGGACGCCGATCGACTTGAAGGCGCGGACCAGTTCCAGCAGGCCCTCGTCGTCGGCGTGGGGGCTGGAGATGACGACGCGATCGGCGTGGTAGCGCTCGACGACCTCGAGGGCGGCGACGCGGCCGGCCGTGCCGGGATCCTTCTCGGTCGGCGGCACGGTGCCGACGACGTTCGCGTATTTGCGCAGCGGGGCGTAGGCCCGCAGCCGTTCGGCGGTCTCGTCGTCGCCGACGAGGACCCAGCGCTCCTGCGGGTTGAGCCGTTCGACATAAGGAGTCATCAGGGTGCGGCAGGCGCTGTCGAGGGCGATGAAGCCGAGCCAGAGGCCGAGCTGCTCGATGCTGCCCAGCGGGGTCAGCAGCGAAGCGCTCCAGGCGAAGGCGCCGGCGACCAGGAAGCGGACTACGCGCCAGCCGCTGCCGCCCTCCTCGGCGCGGGTCGACTGCGTCCCGTAGACGCCGAGCAGTGCGTAGACGAAGAGGAGTACGACCGGTGCGATCGGGAAGGCGGGGAGGAAGGCAACCCCGGCGATCGCCGCGACCACCGCCAGCGTGACGCTGGAGGAGACGAAGTCGACCAGCGGCATGAGCCAGATCCCGGGACCCCGCTTCGCCATCGGCATCGCGCCGAGCGTCGGGCGGTCCTGGACCAGGGCTTCACGCGCGCCCGCCTGAGCCTTGAAAGGGGGGTCGAACGAGACGTCAGTGGAAGATTGCATGGGGAGGTTGCCTGGTTTGTCTAATAAGTCCGAAACGGACCGAGGGTTGCGGTTGTCAACGCAGAGTCCGTATCGGCAGCATCTTTGGATCACATGAGCCGCTGCAACGAGGGGATCGTCACCCCGCAGATTACGGGATCGGGAATAAGAAAAATAGGTTTTTCCCATTACTGGGGTCGTGTATGCGAACCCCAGTATTTGTGCCTGGGAGAGCCCGGCTAGCTCTTGTAGGCCTCGGCGAGGTCTGGGTCCTTCTCCGCCAGCATTTCCGCCAGCTCGACCATCACCTTGCACTGCTTCCAGGTGGCGTCGTCCTGCATCTTGCCGTCGATCATGTGGACGCCGCGGCCGTCGGGGATCGCCTCGATCACCTTCTTGGCGAACTTGACCTCGTCCGGCGGCGGGCTGAAGACCTGCTTCGCGATCCCGATCTGCACCGGGTGCAGCGACCAGGCGCCGACGCAGCCCATCAGGAAGGCGGCGCGGAACTGGGTCTCGCAGCCCGCCGTGTCCTTGATGTCGCCGAACGGCCCGTAGAAGGGGAGGATGCCGGCGGAGGTGCAGGCGTCGACCATGCGGGCGATCGAGTAGTGCCAGAGGTCCTGCTGGGCGCTGACGCGGTCGGCCTCGGGGTTCTCCGGGTCGACGGGGTCTTCCATCACTCGGTAGCCGGGGTGGCCGCCGCCGACGCGGGTGGTCTTCATCCGCCGCGCCGCGGCGAGGTCGGCGGGGCCGAAGCTCATCCCCTGCATGCGCGGGCTGGCGTTGGCGATCTCCTCCAGGTTGACCACGCCCTGCGGGGTCTCGAGGATCGCGTGGACGAGGATCGGCCGCTCGAGGCCGGCCTTCGCCTCCAGCTGGGCGAGCAGGCGGTCGACGTAGTGGATGTCGTGCGCGCCCTCGACCTTGGGCACCATGATCGTCTCCAGCTGGTCGCCGATCTCGCTGACCAGCTGGGTCAGGTCGTCGAGCACCCAGGGGCTCTCCAGCGCGTTCACCCGGGTCCAGAGCGAGGTCTGGCCGAAATCGTTCTCCTTCGCGGCCTGGATCAGACCGGCGCGGGCGGCCTCCTTGCGGTCGACCGGGACTGCGTCCTCGAGGTTGCCGAGGAGGATGTCGGTCTGTTCGGCGATCTTGCCGGCCTTGGCGACCATCTTCTCGTTCGAGAAGTCGAGGAAGTGGATCATCCGCGAGGGCTTGACGGGGATCTCGCGGAGCGGCTCCGGGGCGCCGATCGCCTGCGGCAGGAAGAACTCTCTGGGGTGTCTCAACGTGCTCCTCGGGTCGTTTCGAAGTTCGGGGGCGGCTAAATCTAATCGCCGTGCCGGTTTGCCGCCTCCAGCGGGCCTAAATTGCCTGCTATCGAGGGGTCTGAACGAGACAGCACCCAGGACTGGGTCGTGCCGCGCAGCGCGGTTCCGACCGTGGCCGAGCTCGAAGCGCGGATCGACGAGGCCGTGGTGATCGCTCGCGCCTCCGAAGACGGGGTGCGCGAGGTGGGGGAGATCGCGATCGACGCGGCTCGGCAGGCACGGCGGGCGGCGGAGGCGGCTGAGCAGAGCGCTGAGGCGGCCGCGGCGGCTGCCTCTGGCGTGGTTGAGCCGGCGGGTCCTGTCCCCGATTTGGTTCCACCGCCCCTTTCGGGGCGGTCCCCCAAATCGGCGCCACCCCCCGGCAGAGTCGGGGAGGGGCAGGCGTCGGTGCGGGATGGGGAGGAGGCGGCTCTCGCTGAGGAGGAGGGGCAGATGCCCCAGCCTCGGTTCGATGAGCGGTTTCGGAGCTTTAGCGAGAGGGCTGAGCGGCTGTCGGGGCGGTTGCGGCGGCTTTGTGAGCAGCCGAGTCGGCCGGCAGGCCCCAGCGTCGCCGCAGGGCGCCGGCGAGGCGATGGCTGATCGGGCCGCTGCCCGGTAGCGGTGTGCCGTCCAGGGCGGTTGCCGGTTCGATGCCGCGGACGGAGTTGGTGAGGAAGACCTCGTCGGCGCTGAGCAGGTCCGACGCGCGGAGTGGCTGCTCTCGCGTCTCTATTCCTTCGGCGCTGGCGATCTCGAGGACGGCGGCGCGGGCCATGCCGGCGAGGATGCGGCGGTCGGCCGCCGGTGTCCAGAGCGTCTCCTCGCGGACCGCGAAGAGGTTGGCCCAGCCGGCCTCGAGCAGCTCCTCGCCGTCGCAGATCAGCTGACCGGGGCCGGCGTCCGGGTGGTCCATCCCGGCGCGGTCGACCCACTTGTGGGCGCCGTGGCCGCCGGGGCGGTCCAGCCGACGCAGCGCGGCGCCGGCGGTGGGGAACATGATCGCCGGGTCGAGCGGGCGGGCCTCGAGGTCGATCTCGACCGCCTCGCCGCCCGGCACCGCGGTGACCCGCAGGCGCCCGAGCTCGACTCCGGCGGCGGTGGCGCGGACCAGCTCGGCCGCCCCGGCCGGTAGTTCGACCCCGTAGATCTCCGCCAGGCTGCGCCCGAGGCGCGCCAGGTGCCCCGCCGCCTCCATCGGCTCGCCGCCGACCACGAGCAGCGTCTCGAAAACGCCCTTCGCGGGATCCGGTCGCCGTTCGCTCGTCGCCACAGGGGTATCTTGCCTGCGCGGCCCGGTCGATGCAGACGCTGCTGATCGACAACTACGACTCCTTCACCTACAACCTCTTCCAGTTGTTGGCGGCGGTGAACGGCCGCGAGCCGCTCGTCGTCCGCAACGACGAGGCCACCTGGGAGGAGCTCGAGCGCCTCGAGTTCGACAACGTCGTCCTCTCCCCGGGACCGGGTCGGCCGGAGCGAGCGCGCGATTTTGGCGTCTGCGCCGAGGCGATCCGCCGCTGCGAGCAGCCGCTCCTCGGCGTCTGCTTGGGCATGCAGGGGTTGGGCTGGGTCGAGGGGGGCGTCGTCGAGCAGGCGCCGGAGCCGCTCCACGGCCGCGTCGTCGCAGTCGAGCACGACGGCACAGGCATCTTCGCTGGCATCCCGAGCCCATTTCGGGCGACTCGGTATCACTCCCTCGCCCTGGCCCGCCCCCTTCCTAGCTCACTCCGAGAAACGGCAACCTGCGACGGCGTCCCGATGGCGCTCGAACACCGCAACCGCCTCCAGTGGGGTGTGCAGTTCCACCCCGAGTCGATCGCGACTGAGCACGGCGCCCGTCTCATGGCCAACTTCCGTGACCTGACCCCACCTCGCGCCGAGGGGCGTGTCGACTTTGTACGGGATAGCCGAACAAAGTCGACACCGGCGGCTGGGACGAAGCTCGCGGTCCGGACCCTCGATGCGCTTCCGGACGCGGAGGACGCCTTTGTCTCCCTCTATGGGGAGAGCGAGCACGCCTTTTGGCTCGACAGCAGCCGTCCCGGCGAGCGTGGTCGCTTTTCGGTCATGGGCGACGCCAGCGGTCCCCTCTCCGAGGTGATCGAACATCGCGCGGGGGAGGGGACTCCGCTCCTGGCCCACCTCCAGGAGCGCCTCGACCAACTGCGCCCCACCGACCTCCCCGACCTCCCCTTCGAGTTCGACTGCGGCTTCGTCGGCTACCTCGGCTACGAGCTCAAGTCCGAGTGCGGCTACGAATCCCCCCACAGCTCCGAGCATCCCGACGCGGCCCTGGTCCTCAGCGACCGCCTACTCGCCTTCGACCACGAGGCGGAACAGAGCTACCTCCTCTGCCTCCACAAGCCAGGAGAAGAGAAGGCGGCCGGGACCTGGCTCACCACGACCTCAGCGAAGTTGAACGCGCTCTCGTCTGGCGGGTCGGGGGAGTCCCGCCGGACCCTCCCCGCTGTTGTCCGCCGGGACTCCCCCGACCCGCCCCACGCGGCTCGGACCCGAGAGCAGTACCTAGCCGACATCGAAACCTGCCTCCAGCACCTCCGCAACGGCGACAGCTATGAGCTCTGTCTCACCAACCAACTGAATCTCGATCTTGATATAGACCCACTGGACCTCTACCGAGCCCTCCGCAGAGCCAACCCAGCCCCGTTCGCCGCCTACCTCCGCTTGGGCGACCTGGCCGTCCTCAGCTCGTCCCCCGAGCGCTTCCTGAGCGTCACCCAGGACGGCGAAGCCGAAGCCCGCCCGATCAAGGGCACCAGCCGCCGCGGCGCGACGGCCGAGGAGGACGAGGCGCTTGCCGCCGCCCTCGCCGCCGACGAGAAGAACCGGGCCGAGAACCTGATGATCGTCGACCTCCTGCGCAACGACCTCGGCGCCGTCTGCGCGGTCGGCAGCGTCGAGGTGCCGGAGATGATGGCGGTCGAGAGCTACGAGACCGTCCACCAGCTCGTCTCCTCGGTCCGCGGCCAGCTGCGCCCCGGCGCCTCCGCGACCGACGCCGTCCGCTCCTGCTTCCCGCCCGGCTCGATGACAGGCGCGCCGAAGCGCCGTACGACCGAGATCCTCGACGCGCTCGAGGGCGCGCCCCGCGGCGTCTACTCCGGCGCGATCGGCTGGCTCGGCCTCGGCGGCGCCGCCGACCTCTCGGTCGCGATCCGCACCGTCGTCCTCGCCGGCGGCCGCGCCACGGTCGGGGCGGGCGGCGCGATCGTCCTCGACTCCGATCCCGAGCGGGAGTACGAGGAGATGCTGCTGAAGGCGGCCGCGCCGCTGCGGGCGGTCGATCCCGAAATCGACCCCGCCTCTATATCCTTGGCCCTCCAGAGCGCCGCCGCAGCCGCGTTGCCGCGCTGATCCGAACTTCCATCCCGACCGAAGCAGGAGCAATGGCCGTAGACACCGCCGCTTACCGCGAAATGACCGACGAGCAGCAGGCGATCATCGAAATGGTCCGCCAGTTCGCCGACGAGCAGATCATCCCCAACGCCGAGCACTACGACCACGAGGACTCCTTCCCGGAGCCGATCGTCGAGCAGATGAAGGAGCTCGGCCTCTTCGGGGTGACGATCCCCGAGGAGTACGGCGGCATGGGTCTCGACCTGACCACCTACGCGATGATCGTCGAGGAGCTCTCGCGCGGCTGGATCTCGATCTCCGGCGTCGTCAACACCCACTTCATCGGCTCCTACCTGCTGATGAAGTTCGGTACCGACGAGCAGAAGGAGTACTTCCTGCCGAAGATGGCGACCGGTGAGATCCGCGCCGCCTTCTCGCTCTCCGAGCCAGAGGTCGGCTCCGACGTCCAGGGCATCAAGGCCACCGCCAAGAAGGGCGAGGACGGCAACTGGGAGCTGAACGGGCAGAAGATGTGGGTCACCAACGGCCTCGGCTCCAGCGTCGTCTTCGTGCTGATGAAGAACGACACCAAAGCCGACCCGCCCTACAAGGGGATGACCTGCTTCATCACCGAGAAGGAGCCCTGGAAGGAAACCAACGAGGGCGACTTCAAGGGCCTCAACGTCCCGCCCAAGATCAAGAAGATGGGCTACAAGGGCGTCGAGTCGACCGAGCTCGTCTACGACGGCTACAAGTGCCCGCCCGAGCGGATCCTCGGCGGCGAGGAGGCGGGAGTCGGCCAGGGCTTCGTGCAGATGATGGACGCGCTCGAGGTCGGCCGGGTCAACGTCGCCGCCCGCGGCGTCGGCATCGCCCAGCGCGCCCTGGAGCTTGCCCTGCGCTACAGCCAGGAACGGAAGACCTTCGGCAAGACGATCTCCCAGCACCAGGCGATCCAGTTCAAGCTCGCCGACATGGCGACCCAGCTCGAGGCCGCCCGCCTCGTCACCCGCAAAGCGGCGCGGATGAAGGACGCCGGCGAGCGCTCCGACCTCGAGGCCGGGATGGCCAAGCTCCTCGCCTCGGAGTGCGGCAAGTACTGCGTCGAAGAAAGCTTCCGCATCCACGGCGGCTACGGCTACTCGAAGGAGTACGAGATCGAGCGCCTCTACCGCGACGCGCCGCTGCTGCTGATCGGCGAGGGAACCTCGGAGATCCAGCGCATGGTGATCGGCAAGAAGCTGCTGCAGAGGAACAAGATCTGATGGGGCGCGGCTAGCCAGATGGCATCGACTTCGGACCTGATCCGCACCGCTGTCGAGCGGTTCCAGGCCGAAGTCCCCGCGCTGTCGAACCTGAAGCTGGTCTTCGGCCTCGAGCTGAAAGCCAGGCACGACATCCAGCTCTACCGGGTCGAGCTGCCGGGGCCGAAAATCACCAAGGACCTCGCCCAGGACGAGCGGGTGCTGGTCGAAATCGACCGCCCCCAGTTCAACGAGCTGGCCGAGAAAGGGACGCTGAAAAGCTACCGCCGCGCGGCCGAGACCGGCCACATCAAGGCCAACGGCGACTCAAACGTCGTCAAGCTGATCTCCCAGGTCGTCGAAAAGCAAGAGGAACGGAACCGCCTCAAGAAAGTGCACTAGCCGCGGGCGGCTAGAGGCGGAGGAGGTTGTCCGCCTCGATGCCCTTGGTGACGCCGCGGAAGTCGATCGTCAGCGGCGCCGTCGCGACGACGCGCTCGTAGTCGACGTCGGGGTGGGCGGTGACGATCGCGGCGATGTCGCACTCGCTGAGCGCCGCCTCCAGTCCGACCGAGGCGAGGCCGTGGCCGCGCAGCTCGGGGACGAAGGAGTCGTGGTAGGAGACCTCGGCGCCGAGGTCCTGGAGGCGGCCGACGATCTTCAGCGCCGGGGATTCGCGGGTGTCGCCGACGCCGCCCTTGTAGCTGACGCCGAGCACGAGGACGCGGGAGCCGTTGACCGGCTTGCGGACGTCGTTCAGCGCCCGCTCGATCCGTTCGACGCAGAAGCTCGGCTGCGCCTGGTTGACCTTCCCGGCGAGCTCGATGAACTCGGGGTAGAAGTCGAGCTGGCGCGCGCGGAAGGCGAGGTAGAAGGGGTCGACCGGCAGGCAGTGGCCGCCCATCCCCGGCCCCGGGTCGAAGCGCATGAACCCGAACGGCTTGGTCGAGGCGGCGTCGATCACCTCCCAGACGTCGATCCCGAGCCGGTCGCAGAGCTGGGCCAGCTCGTTGACGAGGGCGATGTTGACCGAGCGGAAGATGTTCTCCAGCAGCTTCGAGAGCTCGGCCGCCTCGGGGCTGGAGAGGACGACGACCGTGTCGCAGATCTCGGCGTAGAGCTCGCGCGCGCGCTCGGTCGAGGCCTCGGTGACGCCGCCGACCAGCTTCGGGGTCGTCTTCACCGTGAAGTCGGTCCGGCCGGGGTCGATCCGCTCCGGCGAGAAGGCGAGGTGGAAGTCGCTGCCGGCGGTGAGGCCGGAGGTCTCGAGGATCGGCAGCAGGCGGTCGCGGGTCGTCCCCGGGTAGGTGGTCGACTCCAGGACGACCAGCTGGCCGGAGCGCAGCACCGCCGCCAGGGCGGTCGCCGAGGAGACGAGATAGGTGAGGTCGGGCTCGCGCGAGTCGCTGAGCGGGGTCGGGACGCAGAGGATCACCGCGTCGCAGCCCGCCAGCTCGGCGTAGTCGCCGGTCGCGCGCAGCTTCTCGCCGAGCGGCTCGAGCGCCGAGCTCGGCACGTCCTCGATGTAGCTGCGCCCCGCGTTCAGCGCCTCGACCTTGCTCGCGTCGACGTCGAGGCCGACCACGTCGCAGCCCGCTTCGGCGAAGGCGACGGCGAGCGGCAGGCCGACGTAGCCCAAGCCGATGATCCCGATCTGCATCGCGGGCAGTCTAGAGCCCGCCCAAGCGCGATAATCCCTGCTCTTGCTGGGAAAGGTCGTCAAACCGCCGCTCCTGCTCGCCGCAATCGCGCTGATCGCGGCCGCCCCGGCCACCGGGATGGACCTGCCGCCGGGCTTCCAGGCGCGCACCCTGCCGCTGCCGAAAGCGACCTCGCCGACCTACGTCGACGGGCTGCAGAAACCGACGACGCTCGACTTCGCCCCCGACGGGAAGCTGTTCGTCGCCGAGCGCAACGGCCGGGTCCTGGAGTTCGACTCGACCGAAGACCCGACCCCGACGCTCGTCCTCAGCATCCTCGACAAGGTGATGGCGAAGGCCGACCGCGGCATCCTCGGGATGAAGCTCGACCCCGAATATCCCGCCCAGCCCTACCTGTACCTGAGCTACACCTACGACGCCCCGATCGGCGGCGACTCCGACGACTCCGAGCACACCCACTACGCCGACGGCGCCGACGACTGCGTCGAAGCGAAAGAAAGCGACGACTGCCTGGTCAGCGGCCGTCTGGCGCGGGTCGAGATCGACCCCGCGACCAGCGTCGCGGTCGGCAGTGGGGGCGCCGCAGATCCCGTCGATCCCGGCTCCGAAGAAGTGCTGATCAACAGCTGGTGCCAGCAGGTGACCAGCCACTCGGTCGGCGACATCGAGTTCGATGCCGAAGGGGCGCTGCTGATGAGCGGCGGCGACGGCGCCAGCTGGGGGTCGATCGACTTCGGCCAGCTCGGCAACTTCTGCAAAGACCCCGAATACGAAGGCGGCTCGCTGCGGGCCCAGGACCTGCGCACGCCGGCGACGCCGGGCGACCCGACCGACTACAACGGCTCGATCATCCGCGTCGACCGCGACACCGGCGCGGCGCTGTCGAACAACCCGCTTGCCCAGGCGCCGCTCTCCAGCGGCGGGGTCGAAGACGTCGCGGCACGGCGGATCCTCGCCGAGGGGCTGCGCAACCCCTACCGGTTCACGATCCAACCGGGGACGGGGGAGATCTACATCGGCGACGTCGGCCAGGACCTCTGGGAGGAGATCGACCACTTCTCACCGCCGCCGGCCACCGGCGTCGGCCTGACCAACTTCGGCTGGCCCTGCTTCGAGGGCGGCCGCAGCGGCAACCTGAAGATGCCGCGCTGGGAAGCGGCTGAAAAAGAACTCCACAAACCCCTCTGCGAAACGCTCTACACGAACCCCTCGCAGGTCACCGCGCCGATCTTCGCCTACCCGCACGCCAACGCCCCCGGCTACGACGGGCGCGTCTTCGAGGAGGATGCCTGCGACCCGAACCCGGGCTCGGCCATCTCGGGGGTCGCCTTCTACGACCCGAGCGGGGTGCCGGCCGATGCGCTGCTGCCGGCCGAATACTTCGGGGCGCTGTTCTTCGCCGACGCGGCCCGCGGCTGCATCTGGACGATGCAGGCGGGCCTGGACGGCGTTCCCGACCCCGCCACCGTCGCCAACTTCGCGATCGGCGAGGACGGCGACGTCTTCACGCCGGTCGACATCGTCCAGGGGCCCGACGGGGCGCTTTACCTGCCGAGCTTCTACGGCGACAGCATCGTCGAAATCCGTTACTTCCCCGGCAGTCGGGCCCCCGAAGCGGAGCTGAGCGCCAGCGCGACCTACGGGCCGGTGCCGCTGAGCGTCAACTTCGACGCCTCGGGCTCCACCGACCCCGACCTCGGCGAAGGCGACCATCTCGCCTACGCCTGGGACCTCGACGGCGACGGCGAATTCGACGACGGCAGCGCGGCGACTGCGAGCCACGAATACACCGAGGCGAAAAACGTCACCGTCAAGGTCCGGGTCAGCGACGACCTCAACCACGTCTCGGTCGCCGAGGTGAAGCTCTACCCGGGGGACATGGGGCCGCCTGACGTCGAAATCAAAGCTCCGACCGCGAGCTTCGAGTGGGAGGCCGGCGGCGAGGTCCCTTACGAAGCGGTCGCGACCGACCCCGACGGCGACGAGTTCGGCTCGCTCGCGAAGCCGCTGACCCCGCACTGGGAGTTCACCCTCGAGCACTGCCCGGTCGGCTGCCACGAGCACCCGATCACCAGCGCCGACGAGCCGTCCGGCAGCTTCGTCGCGCCGCCACACGAGCTGCCGGTGCACCTGAAGCTCGAGTTCAGCGCGATCGACTCGCGCGGGATGAGGACTAGCGAGGTGGTCGAAATCGATCCCCGCGAAGTCGAAGTCACGCTCGAGTCCGATCCCGCCGGGGTGGCGTTGGCGCTCAACGGCGTCAGCTCGGTGGGTCCCTTCGGCGGCATCGTGATCGCCGGCGGGACGGCGACGGTCTCCGCGCCTGCGACGGCGGCGGTCGGCGGCGCCCCCTACCTCTTCGACAGCTGGTCGGACGGCGGCGCCCGGGTCCACGACGCCGACACGAGCGAAGACGTCGAGCTGGTCGCCAGCTTCGTCCCCGCCCCGGTGGAGTCCGGCGGTGGGGGAGGGGACGCGCCGCCGCCGCCTCCACCGCCCACCGCGACGGCGCGGATCAAGCTCGCCTCGCGGCCGCCGGGGGCGAAGCTCGGCGTCGGCGCGGTGCGTAAGGCGAGCCCCTTCGCCGTCGACCTGCAGATCGGCGCCAAGACCTTCCTGGCGGCGCCGCGGACCTTCCGCAAGCGCGGCCGCGCCTATCGCTTCAGTCGCTGGACCAGCGCCGGGCGCAAGCTGGGCACCGCGCCGCGACGGGCGCTGACCGTCGCCGGAGCCGCCAGCTTCCTGGCCGTCTACACGGCGGCCCCGCAGCGCCCCCACGGCGGCCGATAGCATCGCGCGCCGCTAACCAGAAGGAGAAAGAACGAGCATGAGCGAGACGTACGAGCTGACCACCGACCAGGCCGAGCGCGAGGCGAGCGGGGCCCACAGCTACGGCCGCTACCTCGAGGAGTTCGAGGTCGGCGCCGTCTACAAGCACTGGCCGGCCAAGACCGTGACCGAGGCCGACGACCATCTCTTCTGCCTGATCACGATGAACCACCATCCGCTGCACATCAACGACGTCTATGCCAGCGGCTCCCAGCAGGGCAAGAACGTCGTCGTCGGGCCGCTGGTCTACTCGCTGGCGCTGGGCATGTCGGTCTCCGACATCTCCGGCAAGGCGATCGCCAACCTGGCGACCGAAGAACTGAGCCACCCGAACCCGGTCTTCCACGGCGACACCCTGTTCTGCGAGACCGAGGTCCTCGACGTCAAGCCCTCGAAATCCAAGCCCGACCGCGGCATCGTCAAGGTCCACACCCGGGTGCTGAACCAGGACGGCGTCCTCGTCGCCGAGTTCAAGCGGCTGGTCCTGGTCCCGAAGAAGAACCCGGGCGAGTCCCCCGAACCGGCTGCCGACAACGTCGAGTAGGAGCCCTGGCGGGCGGGGCTCAGTGAGCCTCGCCCGACGCGTGCGCCGGAGGGCGTGACTCCTCGGCCAGCGAGGTGATCTCGAGCTGGCCCTGGGCGGCCTCTTCGAGCACCTCGGTCGCCTCCTGGGCCGAGCGGGCGTAGAGCTCGACCAGGAGGTGGACGACGATCTGCTCGTCGTCGTGCTTGTGGAAGCGGACGTGGGTGAAGAACTCGCGCACGCCGGCGTCGCCGAAGGCGCCGTAGGTGAGGAACTCGATCGCCTCCGGGCCCGAGCAGCTCTCGACCCGATCCTGGTCGACGGTGACCGTGCAGGAGGCGACCCAGGGGGTGCCGGCGACCATCCGTTCCCAGCGGTCGCCGATCGGCACCACGTGGTCGCCTTCGAAGGTGAGGTGGGGCTGGTCGTGCATGCAGTCGAGGCACTGGACGACCGATTCCTGCACCTCGTCGATGCCGTCCGCCAGCGAGCCGGACTCGGGCTCGACCCGGCGGATCGCG